>ERZ802830.1376-NODE-1376-length-23173-cov-12.7014_pt1 | contig 23173 bp, 13 predicted proteins | sample MGYA00345654_ERZ802830 | MGnify/ENA primary metagenome ERZ802830 (study PRJEB30503, sample SAMEA104212375) | marine metagenome | biome: Westerlies Biome; feature: [SRF] surface water layer (ENVO:00010504) within the epipelagic zone...; material: water...
TTAAAATACTCTTTTTTTAAATATTCTGTCTTTTCTGGTTCTTTTTCTAAAAGATCATTTTCTTCTATAGGGTCTTCTTTAAGGTTATAGAGCTCCCATTTATTTTTGTTTGAAACCAATTTCCAATCTCGATCCCTAATTGCTTTTCCATTCCTCCATTGCCAGAAAATTGGTGTTGCTCTTTCATCATTTTGGTTTTCCCCCTTTATTGCAGATAAAAAACTTTTTCCATCAGCTGGTATTATGTTTTGACCATTTAATATTTTTGGGTATTCCGCTTTTAAGATATCTTGGAAGGTAGGTAAGACATCTATAAAATGTATTGGTGTACTTGCAATAGTGTTTTTATGTTTTATACCTTTTGGCCAAAAAGCAATTAGTGGAGTTTTAATCCCTCCTTCATGACTCCAGTTTTTGTATTCTCTGTATGGAGTGTTGCTTACATTTGCCCAGCTTTTCCCTAAAGATTTCCAATTGGTTAATGTTCCAATTTCTCCTGTTCCACCACTTAGGTTTACTACCTCACTCGAGCCTCCATTATCTGATGTAAAAACAATAAGCGTATTATCTAATTTCCCCTTATCCTCTAACATAGAAATTATTTTCCCAATATTCTGATCCAGCCGATCAATCATAGCAGCATATACCTCCATTGCTCTGCTTTCCTCGGCTCTCTCACCGTTGCTTAGGCTTCCCCAGTCTTTGTAAGCAGGATCTGATAGTGAGGCATCTTTGGGAATAATGCCAAGTTCTTTTTGTTTTTTAAATCTATCTTGACGAATTTTTTTATAACCAATACTATAACGGTCTTTATATTTTTCAATATCCTCTGGCCATGCCATTAGGGGGTCATGAGGTGCAGTATAGGCTAGGTAAAGAAAAAAAGGTTTTTTCTCATCAATCTTATTAATCCAATTAAGCGCATAATTTGTAAAAACATCTGTGGTATAAAAATCCTTTGACTTGGGAGTATATGGATTAAAAACTTCTCCTTCGATTACCCAATTTCTGTAGGTTGTAGGGCTTCTTTTCATCCAACCTTTTTGAGCTGGTTGACCTTCACCAGTTCTTTTTACTCCTGGATTAAAATGATTAGATGCACCATCTAAAAGCCCACTGTAATGATCAAATCCTCTCGTAATCGGGTTTTCTATACTGTGATGTTTTCCAGACCAAAAAGTTGTATAACCGGCTGATTTAAATAGTTCTCCTAAAGTAATAGCATTTTGCATTTTTAGTCTAAAGGTATGATGATAGCCAATTTGCTGAGAATATAAACCTGTTAAAATACAAGCCCTAGATGGAAAACATTTTGAAGTATTATAGGCGTTGGTAAACCTTACCCCATCAAAAGCTAAACGATCAATATTTGGAGTTTCAATCTCACTACCATAAGCTCCTATGTCTGAGAACCCCATATCGTCAACAAGTATTAAGATGACATTTGGGGGTTGTAAAGCAATAGGTGAATTATCACATTTTGTAAAAATTAGAAGAAGAATTAATGCAATGGTTAGGATGCAATTTCTATAATTCACGAATCTTAATATTTTTAAACTTAACATCACCTGGACCATGGTCTTGTAATAAAATCCTTCCACTCATTCCAACACCAAACCCTTGATGTTTAGCATACTTACTTTTTTGGATTAAATTTTTAAAAGTTTGTGAAAAGCGATCATATTCAACCACTTTAATATTATTAATCCAATGCTCTACATGACCTCCTTTAACAAATATTCTTGCCCTATTCCAGCTACCAGAACTATTTGCTCTTATATTATCTCGATTTTTTTCAGATAAATTTTCAGCAGCTATTAAATCATATAGGGAACCAATTGTTCTATTACCGCCTACTCCTTGACTATGATCGGCATGTTTCTTGTCTAATACTTGGAATTCTAAACCTATACCCCTTCCATCGCCCTTTTTAAGTGCATCTACAAAATATTTTACTCCGCTGTTTCCTCCCTCTTGAAATAAAAAATCAACTTCTAGTTCAAAATCACCAAATTTTTTAAGCGTTACGATATCACCTGCGGTATTTGGGTCTCTTTTCGTTTTATGTTTTGGAAAGTGAATTGTTCCATCTCCGATTGAAATTATCTGATTTGGAAAATCACTTTTCTTAGCTGCTTTCCATCCTTTTGATGTTTTTCCATCCCAAAGAAGCACCCACCCTTTACTTTTTTCATCATCAGTTAATGTATTTTTTAAATAACTTATTTGTCTGGCATAAGGCATGTTGGGTGTTTTTCTAGACTCAAGATCTTCAGTAACTATTCTTATATTTTTCCACTTTATAGTTTTTCCTTCAAGCTCTTTTCCCTTGATGGAATGAACCTGAAGTGCTATGAAACCTTCAGAGGTCATATCATCTACTAGATTTGAACATTGAATTCCATTAATGAAAGTTTTAATTGAATTACCAATTGCTTCAATTCTGACCTTATTCCAGTAACCATTTCTAAATGCACCACTTCCATTTTTATTCATCGTAAGTGGGTATAACCATCCTCTTCTTCCCTCATCGTAAATTCCACCAGTCCATGCTCTTTCACTTGTATCTAGCTCCGATTGATATCCGTGAACTCTACCGTTCCTATAACTTTTTATAGAATTTGATCTAAATTGAATACCTGAGTTTAGGCCAGGTGATACGAGAACCTCAACTTCAAAAATGAAATTTGAATATTTTTTTTTCGTACACAAAAAAGTATTTGGTGTGCCAGTTCGAGAAGTGCCTACAATGGCATCATCTTCAATTGTGTATTCAGCAGTTCCATTTTTTATTTCCCATCCAGATAAGTTTTTTCCGTTGAATAGTTTTTTCCAGTCAGATTGTGCCTCAACCCCAAAAGAAAAGATTATCGATGTAGCTATTAACAGTAGTTTAGTAAAAATTTTAAATTTGTCTCTCATTTTAGAACAATTAATTATTTGAAAATTGTGTGCGCACACAAATGTAACGTCTTAAAGTTTAATCAAAAAATTATTAAGTGAAAATAAAACTAGTCATTCTAATATCTATAATTGTATATAGCTGCAATATTCCCGCTAAAGAAAATCTGAAAAAACCTAATATAATATTTATGATGTCTGACGATCACACAAGTCAGGCCTGGGGAATTTATGGAGGTGTTTTAGAAAAATACGCAATTAATAAAAATATTAAACGCTTGGCAGCCGAAGGAGTGGTCTTGGAAAATGCTTTCTGTACAAATTCTATTTGTGTGCCTAGCCGCGCATCAATTCTTACTGGACAATACAGTCATAAAAACCAAGTTTATACGCTAACTGATGCTCTTCAACCCGATCAACCTAACGTCGCAAAGATTCTAAGTAAATCAGGATATCAGACTGCTTTAATAGGAAAGTGGCACCTTAAAAAACAACCTTCAGGATTTGACTATTTCAAGGTACTTCCTGGTCAGGGAAGATATAATAATCCATTATTGAAAGATATTCACAATTGGGAGGATGGCAATAAAGGTGGAAAAGTATATGAAGGTTTTTCGTCAGATGTCATAATGGATGAGTCAATCAAATGGTTAGATAGTCGCAATAAAGACAAACCCTTCATGTTGATGACCCATTTTAAAGCCACCCATGAGCCATTCGATTATCCTGACCGTTTTAAGGATTTATTTAAGGGTGAAAATTTACCGGAACCTGAATCTTTACTTGATTTTTATCCTGGAAAGTCAGGTAGAACCTTTGAAGGGCAAATACTTGAAATACTAGCTGAGCGTTGGAGGAGTGCAACTAAGGCAAAAAGCAATAGATATCCTGGTTTACCATTTGATACTGAAGGATTAGATTCTATTCAAGTCAGAAAAAAAACATATCAAAAATTTGTCAAAGATTTTTTGAGATGTGCAGCTGCGATTGATGATAACATTGGTAAAATGCTCGACTATTTAAAGGAAAACAATCTAGCAGATAATACAGTAATAATTTATACTGCAGATCAAGGGTATTTTCTTGGTGAGCACGGTATGATGGATAAAAGAATGTTTTTGGAAGAGTCTCTTCGAATGCCTTTTGTAATAAAGTATTCTAAAGAAATCCCCGCCAACAAAAGAATAGATGATATTATATTAAACATTGACTTTCCTTCATTACTATTAGATTATGCAGGTGTCTCACAACCGGATTCATTTCAAGGAAAGAGTTTCAGGTCCAATCTTATGCTTAAAACCCCTTCAGATTGGCGAAAGAGTATGTACTATCGCTATTATGCTCATGCTGAAAACCGTCCTTCTCATATGGGTATTCGAACTAATCGACATAAATTAATTTTTTACTACGGTCATCCATTGGGTTTAAAGGGTACATACACAAAAAAAACCACACCTCCAGCTTGGGAATATTATGACTTGGAAAATGATCCTATGGAGTTAAGTAATCAATACAATAATTTTGAAAACAAGAAAATTATCTCTCAATTAAAAAGAGATTTGTTAAACCTAAGAACCAAGTTAGGCGATGAAAAAACTGACTTAGATGAGTTAAAAGACATTCTTGAAAATCATTGGGAATAAAAATTACTTAATCAAACATAGCCTTGCAACTGTAATAATTTATATTATTTTTGAATCTTTAGTATTCGAACACACAAATCAAAAATAGACTATTAATTCAATGAAAAGAATTAAAATAAATACTAACCTGAATTTATACTTTTTATTTACACTGTTATTTGTAACAGTCAATTTTTTTGCACAAAAAAACACCTCTAAAAAACCCAACTTTATTGTGATTTTGACTGATGACCAAAGTTGGGTTGGAACATCTTTTTTAGCTAACCCAAATGATCAGCGTTCTAAAAGTGATTATTATCATACTCCAAATATGGAACGTTTAGCAAATTATGGAATGAGAATGACAAATGGATACGCACCAGCACCTTTTTGTTCTCCCACTAGAAAAAGTATTTTAACTGGGTTAACACCAGCTAAACATGAATACCAAAAAGATAGAGATAATTGGACTACTGTTTTCAGAAAACAGATGACTATACCTAAGATTCTTAAGTTGGCCGACTCAAATTATGTAACGGCTCATTTTGGAAAATGGGATGCCAGATATGATCATTTTACTCCTGAAGAAATGGGATATGATTTTAGCGACGGATTAACCTCAAATAATACGGGAGGTGGAAAATCAACACTTAGCGCAGAGGGAAAAGAAACTCCTTTTAAAATGGGAGATGCCTGGCCTAAAACCTATGATGATCCAAAATTGATCTTCTCACTGACGCAAAGATCAAATGATTTTATCGAGGAGCAAACAAAAAAAAACAAGCCTTTTTTTATCCAGATTTCCCATTACGCTGTTCATTTGGCAATTACCTACAGTAAAAAAAACATAGCTAAATATAATAAATTAAAAAAAGGTAAAAAACACGCTAATCCTGAGTTTGCGGCTATGACTGAGGATATGGATCAAGGAATAGGGATTTTATTAGATAAAATCTTCTCTTTGGGGATTACTGATAATACATATATAATCTTTTTGTCAGATAATGGAGGAAGAACATCAATTCCGATTGGACCTGAACAAAAAATAGCTAGAAATTTTCCACTCAGAGGAGGAAAAGGCTCTATGTACGAGGGTGGACTTAGGGTTCCTTTTGTAATTATCGGACCAGGTGTTTCTAAAAACTCCTATTCTGATGTTCCAGTTACAGGTTTAGATATTTTACCAACCTTAGCTAGATTGGCAGGATATCAGGGTTTATTACCTAATATTCTAGATGGAGGAAATATTCAGACTGTTATTCATAACAACGGAAAAGGAAAAGTGAAGCGAAATAGTCCATATTTAATTTTTCACCAAGCTGCTAATAGAAAGCCTATATCTGCCATTCGATTTGGCGATTATAAGTTGGTAAAAGATTGGCGATACAATAAATTAGAACTTTTTGACCTTTCTAGGGACTTAGAGGAAAAAGTTGATCTATCGAAAAAAATGCCTGACATAGTTAAAAAATTAGATGAAGCCTTGATTAAATTTTTAAATGAAGCTGATGCTGAGACAAAACAAATCAAAACTTGAACCTAAATAATGAATAACTCCAGAAGAAAATTTATTAAACAATCAGGAGGTTTATTACCTCTCCTGCTTTCACCATTCCTTTTTTCTAATTTGAAATTACTTTATACTAAACAGATTAATATTGATGAAATTAACTTGTTTTTGATTAATGTTAACAAAGAGCGTAACTTCAGTCATGGTGTTTGGAAAAATAGGCAACATGTTATGATTAATATTAAAGGAGGAGATCATGTAGGCTGGGGTGAAACAAAAGTTTCCAGTAACCAGCCTAATTTTGACATAACTACATGGTCTAAAGAGTTTAAAAAAATTAAAGGAATGAATTTGGGTGAGGCTATTGAGGAGGTAAGAAATCAATTTCTTAAAGGTAATTGGAGACCCATAATAACAGAGGGTTTGTTAATGACCCTTTACGATTTAATGGGTAAACTGGAAAACAAACCCACAATAAAAATATGGGGATTGAATGGTTCTAAACCAGTACCTGCAATTTTCTGTATTTTAGAAAAGGATACGGATATGGTCGTCAACCAGGCTAGGATTGCAGTAGATCAAAACATGCACCGCTATGTAAAAATTAAAATGTTTGGAAAATTTGAGGAAGATAAAAGAAATATAATCGCTCTGAGAAAATTCTTGGGCCCCGATTCATTTATCTTAGGTGACCCGAATAGAGGATATAGTCATGTCATTGGCAGAACCTCAAGAAGCAATCCAGCTAAATATTGTGGGGTGAAAGTCCTCAATAAATTGTCTAAAATAATGATTGCTCTAAACGAGGCTGGAATGGATGGGGTAGAAGATCCAGCAAGTTTAAATAAAGACGAATTAATCTTTTTACAGGCAAATGTTGGAAAGTTATCGATTGTTCCCGATAAAATAATGCGACCGGCATCAAAAAGTATAAAATATTTTGATAAGCGGATGGGAAATTATTTTAATCTTCACCCCAATTGTATGGGAATTTTTACTGAGATTAACGAAATTTCTAAAGTTATTAAGGCTTCAAATAAGGGTATAATGATTGGAGACGGTAGTTATATTGGAGCAGCTTGTACCTTTTGGCAACAACTCGCAATTGGGAACGAGGCCTCGTGGGTAGAGGCAATGGAAAAACCGCAAGAACAAGATGCTTTCATAAGGTGTGTTGAGGAAAAAGCGACAGAGCTTAATAAAAGCGGTAAAGTAGTCGCTAATTTTAAACCTGGATTTGGATTAAAAGTCAATGAAAGTAAATTGTTATCCCTATCTGATAAACACTTAAAAATTTAAAATGAAAAAACTCTTACTATATATTTTATTGATTGGAACATTGGTTCATGGCCAACGTCCTGTCGACCTTGTCAACCCTCTTATCGATTCTGCTAATTCCAGATGGTTCTTTTTTAGCTCAGCGACACGTCCATTTGGAATGGTGAATTTAAGCCCCGATATGGGAACTGCTGGGGCGTGGGAATCAGGATATCGTTACAATCAAAAGACAATAAATTTTTTTAGTCACATCCATGCATGGCAGCTGTCAGGAGTCCCTGTAATGCCAACTACTGGTAAAGTTAAGGCACACTTAGGCCCCAAAGAATATGGCTCTAGTTATTCTCATGATAACGAAACGGTTGAGGCTGGCTATCACTCGGTTATTTTAGATGATTATAATATTAAGGCTGAATTGACATCCACAGTAAGGGTAGGATTTCACCGTTATACCTTTCCTAAATCTGATCAAAGTGCAATTATTTTAGACTTATCAGCTCAATTGGGACCATCAGGAACAGATAGTGGGTATGTGAAAAAAGTTTCTAGCCAACAACTTAATGGTTATGCTGTAATGGAAAAAACTAGAAGAAGGCCAAAACCAACCAAGGTTTTCTTTACTATTCATTTCAATAAACCATTTGATGCGCTTCATGCTTTTAAAGACGGAAAGCTAATGGGAACAGTAAAGAAATTTGAAGGTACGAACGGGGGAGTATATCCAGTTTTTAAAACCCATGAGGGGGAACAGTTACTAATGAAAGTAGCTATTTCTTATGTAAGTATGAATCAAGCTGAGTTAAACCTCAATACTGAGTTATCTCATTGGGATTTTGATTCTGTGGTTAAGGATTCCAAAAACCAGTGGAATGATTACCTGAGCAGAATAGAAATTAAAGGAAATACTAAAGACCAGCAAGTTCGCTTCTACACCGATTTATGGCATGCACTTCAAGGACGTAGAATTATAAGTGATATCGACGGTAAGTACAGTGATATGACAGGTGAAAAACAAAGAATTGGACAGATTCCTTTAGACGAAAGTGGTAAACCAAAATTCAATCATTACAATTCTGACTCTTTTTGGGGAGCTCAATGGACTTTAAACACCTTGTGGCATTTGGTTTATCCAAGAATTACCGAGGAGTTTGTAAATTCAATGCTATTGATGTATGATGATGGAGGTTTAATTCCAAGGGGTCCTTCAGGAGGTAATTATACTTACGTGATGACAGGTGCATCAACAACTCCATTTATTGTCAGTGCCTACATGAAAGGTATTAGAGGTTTTGATATTGAAAAAGCCTATGAAGGTATGCTTAAAAATGCACTGCCGGGTGGAATTATGAGTAAAGTAGGTTATGAGCATTATACTAACAAAGGTGGGGGGATAGAATATTACATTGATAGAGGATATGTTCCATTTCCCCTTTACGAAAAACAATTCGGATACCACCAGTGTGGTCCAGGGGTAACTATGGAATATGCATATCAAGATTGGACATTGGCTCAAATGGCAAAGGCTTTAAATAAAAATGAAGACTACCAAATGCTCACCAAAAGAGCAGCCAACTACAAAAATATCTATGATCCCACCTCTGGATGGATGCGTGGGAGAACACTTGACGGTAATTGGATTGAACCTTTTAACCCTTTGGTTTATGAGGGGGACTATAAGGACCCGCTTGGCTCGGGATTTGTTGAAGCTACAGCCGCTGCAGCAACTTGGTTTGTTCCACATGATTTAGCAGGACTTGCTGATCTAATGGGAGGTAAGGACAATTCCGCTAGAAGATTAAACCAGTCTTTTTTAATTGCTGAACAGCATGGATTCGTTGCTCACAATTATCGAGGAGATAACTTTGTTTCAAGTCACAGAAGAAGAGCATTTATAAACTATGGAAATCAACCCTCAATGCAGACAGGGTATATTTTTAATTATTTTGGACAACCATGGCTAACCCAAAAATGGGTTAGAGATGTTATAGAAGAGGTTTACAGTGATAATGATCCTCAACATGGTTATAGCGGAGATGAAGATCAAGGGCTAATGGGGGCATTGTCAGTAATAATGAAAATGGGAATTTTTGAAATGAAAGGAGGAGCAGATATTGATCCTACTTACGATCTATCGAGTCCTATATTTGATCAAATTATCATTCATTTAGACAAGGATTATTATCCTGGTGGACGCTTTACCATAAGCACTAAAAATAACAACCCTAAAAACAAGTACATTCAAAGTGTTAAGCTAAACGGAACTCCTTTAAATCAATCTTGGTTTCATCACAAAGATTTGGTAAAGGGAGGTGCTTTGGAATATGTGTTAGGAGAAAAGCCTAATTATGAATGGGCAACAGCTGAGGAGTTGCTCCCTGCAAGTATGTCAGATTAATTATAAAAAACTTTGGAAAAAAAGGTTGGATTTGGAATTATAGGTACTGGCAATATTGCTAAATTTCATGCTGATTGTATTGAAAAAATTAATAATGCTAATCTGTTAGGAGTAGTTAGCAAATCCGAATCCAGAGCTAATGAAGTTCGTCAACTTTATAATTGCTCTGTTTTTTCCGATATGGAAAGCTTACTCGAAATTCCTGAAATCGACGTTGTTTGTGTATGTAACGAAAGTGGATTACATGGAGAAACAATAGCTAGGATTGCAAAGGCAGGAAAAAATATTCTTTGTGAAAAACCCTTGGAAACCACCATTGAAAAGATCGATCAAATTGTGGAGGTGTTAAAATCTTCAGGAATTAGACTCGGGTGTGTATTTCAAAATCGTGAAAATCCTGAATACATAAAATTGAAAAATTATTTTGATTCAGGCATATTAGGAAAAGTTTTATTGTGCCAAGCAACTATTAATTGGTATCGCCCCCCAAATTATTATAAGAATTCATGGCGAGGCACACTTTCGATGGATGGAGGAGCCGCACTGATTAATCAAGGAATTCATACTATTGACCTAATGCTTGATTTAATGGGTGAGGTTAGTGAAGTTTCAGGATTTATTGATACTCTATATCACGATATAGAAGGGGAAGATTTGGGAGTAGCTTCTTTTAAATTTAAAAGTGGTGCTTTAGGAACTTTATCTTTTGGAACCTCTCTCTTTCCAGGTGAGCCAGAATCAATATCTATATATGGAACGAAGGGGAGTATCTGCTTTACTGGAGGTAAAATTATTTCATCAACAGTTGATAACATTAATAACCAGTTAATTACCAATAAAACTAATTTAGGTTCTGGTGCTTCTGACCCCATGGCAATTAGTGATCAACTTCATATTAGCGCGATTAAAAATATGATTAATGTAATTTTAAATGATGAAAAGCCTAAAGTAGATATTAATGAGGCAAAAAAATCGGTTGCATTGATAAATGCAATTTATCAATCAAAAGGTAACAAAGTTGAAATTAATTAGAAAATGAAAAAAAATATAAATATTGTTGGTTTGGGAATAACTGTGATTACTTTGATATTAATTGCTTGTCAAGTTCCTAATGAAAAAGCGTCAAAACCCAATGTAATTTTAATTATGGCTGATGATATTGGATTTGAGTGCTTGAGTATGAATGGAAGTACATCGTATAGAACTCCTGTTCTAGATTCATTGGCTAGAAATGGAGTAAACTTCAAAAAGGCCCTTTCACAGCCTTTATGCACTCCATCAAGGGTAAAGATTATGACAGGGAAATATAATTATAAAAACTACGAGTATTTCACTTATTTAAATCCAAATGAAAAAACCTTTGGTAATTTATTTAAAGAAAATGGTTATAAAACTGCAATTGTAGGCAAATGGCAACTTAATGGCATTCAATACAAGATTGATGGATTTAATGATAATAGAAGACCGAATCATTTTGGTTTTGATGAATATTGTTTATGGCAATTAACAAAACTGAAATCCGATGGTGAAAGATTTGCTAACCCTTTAATAGAGCAAAATGGAGAGTTTTTACCGAGAGATGAAGATGCTTATGGACCAGATGTTGTTTCTGATTACGCTATTGAATTTATAAAAAAGAATAAGGATAATCCCTTCTTTATTTACTATCCAATGCTTCTAGTTCATAATCCATTTGTACCAACTCCTGACTCTCCAGAGTGGCAATTGATTGAGACAAGATCACAGAAAAATAACCGTTTTTTTATTGACATGGTTGAATACATGGATAAGATTATTGGAAAAATAAAGCATGAATTAGAAAATCAAGGTATAGCCGAAAATACTCTAATACTTTTTGTTGGGGATAACGGCACCAATGTTAATTTAGTTTCTGAAACGAAAAATGGGCCTGTTAAAGGGGGCAAGGGAAACACAATTACACACGGTCATCATGTTCCAATGGTTGCAAATTGGCCAGAAAAAATAAAAAATCCAACTGAGTATAATGGTCTAATAAATTTGAATGACTTTTATGCAACTTTCTGTGATATTTTAAATGTAAGAAATGAATCAGATGGAATGAGTTTTATGGATGTCTTAACAACAGAAAGTTTTTTAGAAAGAGAAACTACTACTATATATTACGATCCACATCACCACAATAGATCTAAAGTATCTCCTCTAAGAAATGTTTTTACACAAGATGCGAGATACAAATTATATAAGGATGGTCGTTTTTTTGATATGAAAAATGATATTTTAGAAACTCAGCCTATAAGAGAAGAAGAATTAAATGAAGATCAAATGTTAATTAAGAAAAAGTTAGCAGTTGAATTGGATGATTTTCCAGAATTACCCAAGAGAGATTTTTAATTGAAATAAAAAATGAAAGTTAAATCAATTATATTTTTTTTTTCATCACTATTGATTTTCTCGTGTAATCTTTCAATTACAAATAATCAAAAGAAACCAAATATTGTTTTCATATCTATTGACGATTTAAATGACTGGGTAGGTTTTTTAGGTTACAAAAAAGCTATTACCCCGAATATGGATAGGTTAGCTGAAAATGGTTTTTCTTTCACCAACGCTCACTGTCCTGCTCCTATTTGCGGGCCATCTAGAACGGCAATTCTAAGTGGTATGTATCCTGTAACTTCTGGTGTTTATGATAACAATATTAAGTTTAGCAGAGATTTACCAAACGTTATTACATTGCCTGAACACTTTAGAAAAAATGGATATAAAGTTTACGGTGTAGGGAAGTTATTCCACGGAGGGGTATCTAATGTTCCTGAGGCAGCTTTTGATGAATACGGAGGAAGAATTGGGTCAGCAGCACCTTTTAATTCATCAGATTTGCACAATAGCAAACAAAACCCAAACCATGAAGTCACAATTTTAGGTAAAAAATTTCAACTTCCTTTAAATGGAATGCCTGCTGATAGATATTGGAACAAAGCTCATACATTTGATTGGGGCGCAGTGGACTTGCCTGACAGTTTATTTTCCGACCGTGTCAGTGTAGATTGGGCTATTGATCGACTTGATAAAATTAAAAACAAACCCTTTTTTTTAACCTTAGGTTTCGAGCGTCCCCATCAGCCCCTTTTTAATCCCAAGAGGTTCCACGAAATGTATCCACTTGATAAGGTAAGTTTGCCAGAGATTCCAATTGACGACTTTCAAGATTTACCCTATCGTGCAAAGCAATTAGCTTTATATCCGAAAACTTCAGGAAGACACGAAACCGTAGTTAAATATGGGCAATGGGAGAATGCAGTGTCTTCTTATTTAGCATCAGTATCATTTGTTGACGAACTTGTTGGAGATGTGGTGAATGCTCTTGAAAAAAGGGATTTAATGGAAAATACATGGATCGTGCTTTGGTCAGATCACGGCTGGCATCTTGGAGAAAAGTCTCATTGGGGAAAAGCAACAGGGTGGTTTAGAAGTACGAGGGTGCCTTTTTTGCTCGTACCACCCAAGGGAAATACACAATTTAAAAGAGCTGTCAATGTCAATAATATGGTCAATCTTCTGGATTTAGCACCTACTATGGCTGACATAGCTGGGATTCCAAAGAAAAAATCCTGGGAAGGAAGGAGTTTGATGCCAATCTTAAAGCAAGAAGTAAAAGTATGGAATGAAGTCACTTTGACTACTTTTTCAATTGGTTCACACAGCATATCAACTCCTGATTGGCAGATGATATCTTATTACGATGGAAGCTATGAGTTGTATGATCTGACCAATGACCCAGATCAATTCAATAATATTGCTGACCAGCCTCAAATGAACGACGTTATCAATCAATTAAAAAAGCACATTCCAGAAGAACCTAATTGGAACTATTTTATTCGTTATGGTGATTATAAAGTTTTAGTCCCCAAAAAAGGATCTATTCAGGTATTTAATCAAATTTTAGAGGGAAAAAACGACAAGGATATTGCTGATGAGATTCCAGAATTGGTTAAAAAAATTAGTACTTATATTTATGACAATCAACCTAAAAAAAAGAAATTTTCAATTGATTCTTTATAATTTTCACTTATGATAAAAGAAACTAACAAACCAAAATGTGCTTTAATTGTATTTACGTTGATGATCTTTTTTTTTAACATGACTTTTGGACAGGAAAAACCCAATATTATTTTTATCATGGCAGATGATTTGGGTTACGCTGATATTGGAGTCTATGGACAGAAACTAATTAAAACTCCCAATATTGACCAATTGAGTGCTGAAGGTATGAGATTCACTGATTATTACTCTGGAGCTGCTGTTTGTGCTCCTGCACGAAGTGTGCTAATGACTGGTCTTCACACTGGCCACACACGCATTCGTGGTAATTTTGGAAAAGGAGGTGTTGTTGGGCTGGCTGGAAAACAAGGTAGGGTTCCAATCAAAGAAGAAGATTTAACTTTAGCAGAAGTTTTACAAGAAAATGGTTATAGAACTGGAATGATTGGAAAATGGGGATTGGGAGAACCCAACACCTCTGGTGAACCCAATAAAAAAGGTTTTGATTATTTCTACGGCTTTTACAACCAAAGGCGGGCTCATTCTTACTATCCTGATTATATTTGGGAGAATACCAATAAAGTTAAACTTCATGGGAATGAAAATGAACAAAATCATCAATACACCCACAATCTATTTGCAGATGAATCGATGAACTTTATTGATAGAAATTATCAAAAACCTTTCTTCCTTTATTTACCTGTTTGTATCCCTCACAGCCGATATGAGCTTCCTGATAATGGAATTTATACCCACAAAAAGGGTTGGACTGACTTACAAAAAAAATATGCTGCTATGGTAACCCGTTTGGATGAAACTATTGGAAGAATTATGAATAGACTGGAGGCACTCGGAATAGCAGACAACACTTATATCTTTTTTACCTCTGACAATGGTCCAGCGGAGATCGTAAACGATTGGGAAATCTTTAATAGTAATGGAATTTACAAAGGGATGAAACGCGATCCATACGAGGGAGGAATAAGAGTTCCTTTCATAGTTCGTCATCCCAAAAAAATCACCCCTGGTTCAATAAGCGATCAGGTAGGATATTTTGCTGACTTTTTCCCAACTATATTAGAATTAATTGGATTAAAAAGTGATGAGATTTTTGACGGTAATAGTATTGCTGGGGTTTTACATGGGACTAAGAAATCTACTGACGTACCTCCACTTTACTGGGAGTTTTATGAGAAAGATGGTTGGCGAGCTACCCGTTTTGGAAAATGGAAAGCTATTCAAAATAACCTTCACCAAAGCCACCAAGGTCCAATCGAATTATATGATTTGTATCGAGATCCCGCCGAGACTTTTGATATCAGTCAATCACATCCCCAGCTGGTTGAAAAGGCGAAAAAAATATTTAAAACAGCAAGCGTCCCCTCAGAACACTATTTTTGGAAATTTCAACAGAGAGGAGCAACGGATATTTACAATAATTAGTAAAAATTAAATGAAAAAAATCTATTACTTATATAATGTCATCTTCCTTTTTTTGAGCTCTAATATTATAGCACAACCCAATAAAGATTCAATAAATGAGGTAGTTGAATTAATTGATAAGGTAATTAATTGGCAAAACCAGCAAACAGATCATATTAAAAAGTACACCCTAACTAATTGGCAATTTGCAACCAACTATATAGGTATGATGAAAGCTTTCAAGACCACCGGAAACATAGCTTATCAAAACTACTTAAAAAAGATAGGTGAGGACCACAAATGGCAAACTATACCAGATATGTATCATGCAGATAAAATTGCGATTTCGCAGGTTTATCTTGATTTATATAAACAACTGGGAGAGGAGGAGCTGATTAAAAATACTAAGTGGGTATTAGATGCTAACTTGATTAGGAATAAACCAGAACCTGATGTAAGATATAATAATAATCCATATAAACACGAGTGGTGGAGCTGGTGTGATGCTCTTTTTATGGCACCACCAACTTTTGCAAAAATGTATGGAATCACAGGCGAAAATAAATATTTGGACTATGCTATTGACAAATGGTTGGTGACTACTGATTACTTATGGGATAAAAAGGAAAATTTAATATATCGCGATGATCGATATTTTGGTAAAAGAACAAGTTCTGGAAAGAAAATCTTTTGGAGTAGAGGAAATGGTTGGGTTTTTGCAGGGCTCGTTCACATGCTAGAAATTATTCCAAAGGATTACCCTAAACGAAAGCTGTTAGTTGATCAATTCCAAAAAATGGCTTACAGACTTTTAGATCTTCAAGAAAGAACCACAGATGGATTATGGCGGTCTAATCTTTTAGATCCTGGAATTTTTGCGTATTTAAATCGAAAAGGTGATAAATTTATTGAAACAGCCAAAGTTGATATCCCCGAAAATAGTGGGAGTGCATTTTTTTGTTACGGTTTTGCTTGGGGTATAAATAATGGTTTATTAGAACCTAGTTTATTTGAAAAACCAATGGTTAAATCTTGGAGTGAATTGATTAAACATGTAAACAGTGAAGGTCGTTTAGGTTATGTACAGCCAGTAGGTAAGGACCCCAAACCCTATGGGGCTGAATCATGGCAGGAGTTTGGAACAGGAGCTTTTTTGTTAGCAGCATCTGAATATATTAACTATTTAAGAAATCCCATCAAAAAAGATTTAATTTCATTTTATAAAAGATCACTACTCTATGAAAATAATTTCTCAACTCAAAATGATTTAGATAAATGGATTCTTGAGGGAGATGCAAAAGCAATAATTAAAGATAACTGGTTGGAAATGTTTTCTCCTAATGAAAAATCACATCATGTTTTTTGGTGTCCAAAAGAATTACCTAGTAGTTTTATGGCAGAGTGGGAAATGCAAAATCTTAATACTAATGCTGGCCTTTGTATTGTCTTTTTTTCAGCAAAGGGAATTAATGGACTTGATGTAATGCATCCCAGTCAAAAAAAGAGATTTGGTATTTTTAATCAGTACACAAAAAGTGATCTTAATAACTATCATATATCATATTATACTAATAATCCAAAAAAACCCAATAGACCATTTGCTCATCTTAGAAAAAATAAAGGTTTTACAACAGTACAATATGGAGAAAAAGGAATAGATGCTAATTCTAAATCTATTCACAAAATTCGACTTGTAAAGAAAGATAATCATATATCAATGTTCATTGATGATAGAGAAATAATTAATTGGAAGGATGACGGATTAAAATATGGAGAACAGCATGCAGGAGGTATGTTTGCATTCAGACAAATGCAATGGTCACATTTTAGATATAGAAATTTTAAAGTTTGGAATATAAATTAATAAACATGAAAAAAAAATTTAATACTCTGATCTTTTTTTGTCTTTTAACAGCAATTATAAATGCACAAAAAAAACCAAATGTTATTATAATTTATACTGATGATCAGGCTACATTAGATGTCAATATTTTAGGGGCTAAAGATCTTGTTTCACCTAACATGGATAAACTAATGTTGAGTGGAACCACATTTACTCAGTTCTACGCTTCTCCAGTTTGCTCTCCTTCCCGTGCATCATTATTAACTGGTAAAAACCCTCAAAGAGCAGGTGTGCCTGGAAATGCTGGACAAGATTTAAGTAGAATATCTGGGCTCCCACCCTCTGAATATACAATGGCCGAGATGTTTAAAGAGAACGGTTATGCAACTTACCTGATTGGAAAATGGCATTTGGGTTATCAACCAGAAATGCGTCCAAATCAGCAAGGATTTGATTATAGCTTTGGTCATTTGGTTGGTTGTATAGATAATTATTCTCATTTCTACTATTGGGGTGGGGATAATAACTATGTAGGTGGACCAAACCGACATGACCTATATCGAAACGATGAAGAGATTTTTTTAGACGGACAATATTTTCCTGATTTAATGCTAAAAGAAGCTAAAAAAGTTATTGATAAAAAGTCAGAGGATCCATTTTTTATCTTTTTTGCAATGAACACCCCACACTATCCGTATCAGGGTTATGCAAAATGGATCAAATATTATAGGGATAAAGGCGTTAAGCATCCTAGGGATCTCTACGCCGCTTTTTTAACAACCCAGGATGAAAAAATTGGAGAGTTAATTGAATTACTTGAAGAAAATGAACTTAGAGATGATACTATAATAATATTTCAGTCGGATAATGGACATTCCACTGAAACACGCGCTTATCATGGGGGAGGATACACCGGGCCTTATCGAGGTGCAAAACAAAGTTTATTTGAAGGAGGAATCCGTGTGCCAGCAGCCATATCTTGGCCAGGTAAAATCCCCGCTAATCAATTTAGAGATCAAATGAGTGTCAATGTAGATTGGATGCCTACTTTGATCGAGTTATGTGGTTTTGATACGGACACTTCTGATATGGATGGCAAATCACTGCTGCCCATAATTGAAAATAAAAATACACCCTCCAATCACGAGAAAGGTTATTGCTGGGAGTTCGGAAGAAGAGGTGATCCCACTTGGGTTGCTAGAAAGGGAAAATGGAAACTTTATGCCAACCCTTATGATACTAGTAGAAGAGAATATACTTATCCTGAAAAATTTGTACTTTTTGATTTAGAAAATGATCCAGGAGAATCTATTAATTTATATAATCAAAAGCCAAACATTGTTAATGAACTAAAATCATTATATAAAAACTGGAAAAGTAAACAATGAATCTAAAATTCACAATTTTTTCATTTTTGTTTGGGCTTATATTCATCAATTGTCAACCCCAAATAAAAGAAATTAATATAGGTGGCGTTGAGCTACCTAAAATGGTCTATCCCAAATACAGGAAATGGATGTCTCCTGATAACGGAGATCTTGCGAGATTTAAAAGCCCTAGCCTTCAATGGCCATCAAGGAATTCTAAAAACTATCAGTTAAGACTTTCAACAGACAAAGATTTTACAGAAGATTTAATTTCAATCGAAGACATCCCTTTTTCATTTATTAATATCCATAAACCCTTAAAAAATGGATTATGGTATTGGCAATACAGATCGACTAATGGAAATTGGAGTGAGATCGCATCTTTTAAAGTTGATAATAATTCAATTGATTTTGTTCCTCCTAGTTTTGAAACCCTTATAAATTCAATACCCAAAAGCCATCCAAGGGTAATGGTGAAAAAAGAAAAGTGGGATGAAGTAAGCTTAAAATCTACATCATATAAAGAGAGCAAAAAAATTATAGAACAGGCTGATAAAATTATTTCAAGGAGAATTCCAAGTGAGCGAGATGCTCAAATTCAATTTGAGGGAAGAGACGCCTTTGAGACAGAAAAAATTAAAAAGAATTTTAGTCAAAAAGTTGGATCTGAGTTTGGAAAATCACTTAATATTTTGACAAAAGCCTATGTATTGTCAAAAAATGATAAATACTATACTTCAGCAATTAAATGGATGCGTGAGGCAATAACATGGGATCCGAGGGGATTAACTAGAATTAATGATTTTGGTGATGCAATGATAATGCAATCCCTAGCTACTTCAATTGATGTTTTTTGGGAAAGAATAAGTGAAAAAGATAAAATAGATGTATTAAATCAAATTGTTACTCGTGGAGAAGGCTTTTATAATCATTGGACAGGTAATTATTCTCTTGCAAACAGAAACTCATCTATGCATGTCTGGCAACACATACTTCATAATTTATTTCTTACCTCTATTACTTTAATTGATGAAGTCCCGGAGGCTTCAAAATGGTTAAAATATATTTATGAGTTGTGGCTAGCACAGCATCCTAAAATGGCAGAAAATGATGGGGCCTGGTTTAATGGAACTGGATATATGAGAATGAATGTTATGACACTACTCGATATACCGTATAAATTGGGAGAATATACAGGGGTCAACTTTTTTGGAGTGCCCTGGTATGGGAACTTTATGAAATGGCTTACATATGCCTACCCACCAGGAGCTACTAGTGATGGATTTTGTAATGATGGAAAAAAATGGCCTATACCAAATTTAGAATATGCAGCATTTTCTGATGCTTATGCAAGAATTACTGGGGATCAAATGGCACTTAAATACTCTAGATCAGTACTAGCTGTTCTAAAAGAAATTGATGAACCTATAATTGATCTTGGTTACACAGGTGGGGCTATTGAAAAAGCTGATCTTTCTGATGATCTTGATTATGCTTGGTTTAGAATAACAAGTGGTTATGAAATGCCTTTACCCATAATTGATGATGAAATAGAATTAAATGATGCAGAAATTTTTCCTGATGTAGGGGTCGCTTATATGAATTCAAATCGCAAAGACATTAAGAATAATCTAAGGATTTCCATAAAAAGTTCACCTATGGGACCACTTGCTCACACTCATGCTGAACATAATACTTTTAATATTGCATTCAAGGGTAAAAGACTATTTTATAATTCGGGATATCGTCCATGGATGGGTGCTCCACATACTCAGGCTTGGTATAAGCACACTCAAGGACATAATGGAATTTTAGTTGATCAAAAAGGTCAACTTTATGATGCAGGTGCCTACGGCTTCATTCCGAGATTTATAAATGGTGAGTCACTTTCTTATGCTGTTGGAGATGCTTCACATGCATATCAGGCTCATGAATTATCAATGAAAGCGAGGAAAGACAATACACCCAACGATATGGAAGTTAATGTTTTTAGAAGACATTATATTTTACTTAAGCCTAATATATTTATTGTCTATGATGAGTTGGAATCTAAAAGTCCAGTCGATTGGAGTTGGTTAATTCATAATTATGATGGGTTGAAATTGAATTCAGAAAATAAAAGTGTGGAGACAACCTACAGCGATAAAGGTGGAAGGGTAACCCTTTTTGGCTCGTCAGATTTAGATTACTCTGTCACTGATAAGTTTTTGGTAGAGCCGAAAAACTTTATTGGAAAAAAAGATCCTTACGGAAATCTACTTACCTACAAAAATCACTGGCATTTTAAGGCGACCACAAAGGAGAAGCAGAAAAAAATGAGATTTCTAGCAATTGTTCAAGTAAGTGACGATTTAAATTATGATGCCATAGCTTTATTAAAACAAGGAAAATTTGAAATCAATGAATGGACAATTCAAGCTAATCTAGATATTTCAACCCCTGGATATATTAATATTATTAACGAAGAGATTGATTTGCAATTTCAATCTAATGTATCTAATGAATATGATGTTAGTAAGTTAATTGAGATTGTTAATGGTGAAAAAATAATTAAAACGGCATCCGATAGCTTACCAGCAAGTATCATTAGTGCCTCAAAAAGAATTAATGAATAAATACAAACTAATAAGCTTTATTTTTTTATTCATGCTACTAAATATTTTCTTAGCATGTCGACCCTCTAAAACATTTAATTCATTTCCAAATGTACTTATGATTAGTATTGATGATCTTAATGATTGGATAGGTGTATTAGGAGTTAACCCAAATGTAAAAACACCAAATTTAGATAGACTAGCTAAAGAGGGGTTTTTATTTACTAATGCTCATTGTCAAGCTCCTATTTGTGGCCCATCAAGAGCATCTTTACTATCAGGTCTAAGACCATCCACAACTGGTATATATGGACAAATAAGAGATGAGAATTTAAGAAAAGCGCATCCTGTTTTAAATCAAATTAGCTTTTTACCAGAATATTTTGCAAATAATGGATACAAGACCCTTGGAGTAGGTAAAATTTTTCATGGTCATGCACCCAAAGGGGTTTTTCAAGTTTCTGGCGGAAGAATAAAAGGTTTTGGTCCAAAACCAAAAAAATCTTTTAAGTGGAGTCAAAAAGGAACATCTACTGATTGGGGAATTTTCCCTAATAAGGATAGTTTAATGTATGACTTCAACTACGCTAATTGGGCAAAAAATGAACTTGAAAAGAATCATAATACTCCTTTTTTTATGGCCGTAGGATTTATAAGGCCTCATGTTCCATGGTATGCTCCAAAAAAGTGGTTTGATTTATACCCCATAGAAGATATTTCTTTTCCCAAATATGACCCTAATGATTATGATGATCTGCCGCAAATTGCAAAAGATATAGCGCACAGAGGAATGATGCCAACAACAGATTGGGCTATTAAAAATGGAGAGTGGAAATATATTATTCAAGCTTATTTAGCATGTGTTTCTTTTGTTGATCACCAAGTAGGCTTAGTACTTAGTGCACTTGAAAAAAGTATACATAAGGAAAATACAATAATTGTTTTATGGTCAGATCATGGTTATGAAATTGGAGAGAAAGGAACTTTTGGAAAGCATACTCTTTGGAGTGAGTCTACCAGAGTTCCACTAATGATTAAATTACCTGGGATGAAGGGTGGTAAAAAAATAAATAATCCTGTTGAGCTACTGGATTTATATCCAACTTTACTTGAAGTCACTAATCTTCCAAAAAACCCATTAAATGAGGGTAAAAGTCTAGTTTCACTAATTAACGGAAAAACTGAAGATTCAGGACTAGCAATTACAACTTACGGGATGAATAATCACAGCTTAATAAATCAAACTCACCGATATATTAAATATGAGGATGGATCTGAGGAATTATATGATATAATTAATGATCCAGATGAGAGAAATAATATAGCAAATCAGGATGGCTCAAACGTAATAAAAAGCAATTTTTTAAAACATATTCCAAGTTTAAATGAGCCTTGGTCATCAAGTAGTTATAATACTGTTAATGAATATTTTAGAAGAACATCAAATAGTGAAGATTAAATATTGTACATGGATAAAAATAACCAATAATGATTTTAAAAAAAGTTTTTATAATAATTGTTTTTATAAGCTATTTTGCTAACTCCCAAACAGATAAAGGCCCTTATTTTGCAACAGGAATAAGAATTGGAGATGTAAGTCAAAATGAAGCTATTATTTGGACTAGATTAACAAAAAATAAAATTAGAGTAAATGATGCTCCACTTCCAATTGCTCTTTACGTTCGTCCTGAGACAGGAAAAAGACATGTAAGAGAAACAAGAAGAGATAAAAATGGAATGGTATATTTTCCCCAGGGTTTTGACATTAATACTGTTGAGGGTGCCGTTCCTGGTGCTGAAGGAGAAGTTAAAATTAACTACAGACCAAAAGGTTCTAAAAAATGGAATTTTACAGATTGGAAGTCAGTTTTAAAAAAAGCTAATTACAGCAAAAAATTTATTTTAACCGATCTAGAACCTGGAGTGACTTATGAGATTTTAGTTGAGGGTAGATCTAGTGACCAACATGAGGTTTCCTCCCAAATAAAAGGAATATTTAAGACGCCTCCACACCCTGAAATTTCGAAGAAAATAGTTTTTGCGGCGAGCACTTGTCAGGGGTACCCCGATCAGGACCACCCCGATGGTTATAAAATCTATCCATTTCTGGAAAGTCTCGATCTTGATTTTTTTGTACATGCTGGTGATATAGTTTACTATGATAATCTAGCAAAAAACAAAAAAATGGCCCATTACCACTGGGATAGAATGTTCAGTT
>ERZ802830.1377-NODE-1377-length-23169-cov-8.44428_pt1 | contig 23169 bp, 21 predicted proteins | sample MGYA00345654_ERZ802830 | MGnify/ENA primary metagenome ERZ802830 (study PRJEB30503, sample SAMEA104212375) | marine metagenome | biome: Westerlies Biome; feature: [SRF] surface water layer (ENVO:00010504) within the epipelagic zone...; material: water...
TGTTAGAAAATACATTATATATGGCAAAACAAGATTTAATAGAAATGGATGGAGAGGTAATTGAAACTCTTCCAAATACAACTTTTAGAGTCAAGCTAGACAATGATCATGTAGTCACTGCTCATATTTCTGGAAAAATGAGAAAGCACTACATAAGAATACTGACTGGTGACAAAGTTAAAGTTGAAATGACTCCATATGACCTTACTAAAGGAAGAATAATTTTTAGAGAAAGATAAATTATTTATTTATTGCCTCTAGCAAGGACACCATGAAATTTAATCTGTGTCCTCCAACATATGAATCTACATCTGCATTGTCCCTAGCACTATGCATCGCAACTATAGTTCTTGAAACCGGATCTATCCAAATAAATTGACCAAAGATACCATCTGCATAATAAGATTTATAACCTGAGCCATCTAACCACCATTGATACCCATAATAACGATAATTTTTTGAAGGGGTTGTGGAATCTATCATCCAGGTTTTTGGGAGTGTCTGATCACCATTCCTTAATTGGCCGTTATCCATAGCAAACATACCTATTCTGGCGTAGTCTCTTAGTGTGGCATTTAAACAACACCCACCCAGCTCTTGTTCATAATCACTGTCTATTGCCCAATATGCATCAAATTCCATTCCAAATGGTTTCCATATTTTTTGCTCTAAGTAACTAGATAGGTTATTACCTATCGCTGCTCTAACTATTCCGCCAAGAAGATTGGTTTCTCCAGTGTTGTAATTGAATTTGATTCCAGGTGAAGCTGCCGTATTTAGGGTATTTAGATATTTATAGAGTGTCAAAGAATTGAGAGCACCTGCAATATTCACATCAGATAGAGGGTCCGTATAATCTTCATTCCAATCTATACCAGAAGACATGTGCAGGACTTCTTTTATTGAGACATTTTTATATTTACTGTTTGTTAATTGAGGTAAATAAGTAATGACTTTGTCTTCAACAGATTTAATAAATCCATCTTTGATTGCGGCTCCTAATAGCATAGATGTTACTGACTTCGTTACTGAAAAGGATACCCATTTAGAAGACTCATCGTTTCCAAAGTTATAATCTTCATAGAGAATGACTCCGTCACGAATAACAATTAAACCTGCCACTTTAAAAGTCTCTATATAATCTTGAATTGAGAACTCTTGTCCTTTAAAACTATATTTCAAGTCAGATAGATCAACGAGATTATAGGTTAACGGATAAGCCTGATCACTTTTTGATACTAATCTAGTAGGCAGAATATCTTTATAGTTTTTAAATCCTTCTAATTTCTGAGAAGTATTCCAAAAAAGAATCGTATTAGGGGCGTCTGCTGTATCTAGTCGTTCTTGGCTAAAGAACTCGGTAGAGAAGATAATAAGAATTATTAATAAATATTTCAAAATTAAACTTTTTCTTTTTTCTTAATATTTTCTTTAAACTCAACCTTGATGTTGTTATCTTCTAATGTGACATAAGCGATTCCACCAGACTTTGATAATTTTCCAAAAAGTATCTCTTCAGCTAGAACAGTCTTTATAGAATCTTGTATTAATCTTTGCATAGGTCTAGCTCCCATATTTTTATCGTAGCCATTTTCTAACAACCAATTTCTGACTTCATCAGATACATCGAGTTGTACTTTTTGAGCTTCTAATTGAACTTGTAACTCAACCAAAAATTTATCTACAACTGTGCGGATAACTTCAGTTGGTAAAGGATTAAATTGAATTATTCCATCAAGTCTATTTCTAAATTCAGGAGAAAAAGTCTTTTTGATCATTTCTGTTGCATCACTGGTGTGGTCTTGTGTCTGAAAACCCATACTTGCCCTGCTCATATCTTGAGCGCCAGTATTGGTGGTCATAATTACTATAGTATTTCTAAAATCTGCTTTTCGACCATTATTGTCGGTCAATGTTCCGTGATCCATGACCTGTAAAAGAATATTAAAAACTTCAGGATGAGCTTTTTCAATTTCGTCTAGCAGGATAACTGAATGTGGATGTTTATTAACTGACTCGGTAAGTAATCCGCCTTGATCATATCCAACATATCCCGGAGGAGCACCTATCAATCTAGATACAGTATGTCTTTCCATATATTCAGACATATCGAACCTAACAAATTCAATACCCATAATCTTGGCAAGTTGTTTGCTTACTTCTGTCTTGCCAACTCCTGTAGGACCAGAAAATAAGAATGAGCCTACAGGTTTCTCATCAACCCTTAATCCTGCCCTTGCGAGCTTTATCGCCGAAGAAAGGCTTTCAACAGCTTCATTTTGTCCGAATATTACCCGTTTAAGATTTTCTTCTAGTTTCTCTAGAGATTTTTTATCTGATGTAGAGACAGTCTTTTCAGGTATGCGTGCAATAGAAGCAACTATTTTTTCTATATCCAATTCGTTTATTGTTTTCTTTCTTTTAGAGGCAGGTACAAGTTTTTGCCTAGCTCCCGCTTCATCAACCACATCAATAGCTTTATCGGGTAGATATCTATCATTTATATGTTTAGAGGCTAAAGAGGCCGCCGCTTTCAAAGAACCTTCTGTATATTTAATTTCATGATGCTCTTCAAAACGATCTTTTAGTCCTTTGAGAATATTAAATGTTTCATCTATTGATGGTTCGCTAACTTCTACTTTCTGGAATCTTCTAGAAAGAGCCCTATCCTTCTCAAAAATACCCCTGAATTCTTTATAGGTTGTTGACCCAACAAACTGTAATCCACGTTTCGCTAATGCAGGCTTCAGTAGATTCGAGGCATCCATCACTCCTCCAGAAGTGGCTCCTGCTCCAATTATGGTATGAATCTCGTCTATAAATAATATTGCAGAGCTATCTTCTTCTAATTCCTTTAAAACCGCTTTTAATCTTTCTTCAAAATCGCCTCGATATTTAGTACCGGCTAAAAGAGCTCCCATGTCTAATGAATAAATAACGCTGTCTTTAATTAAATCTGGTACCTTATTTTCTGTAATCAGTTTAGCCAGACCTTCTGCTATAGCAGTTTTACCGACACCTGACTCTCCGACAAGCAAAGGATTATTCTTGCTTCGCCTTGCCAATATTTGGACAACTCGTTCTACTTCTACCGTCCTTCCTATTAAGGGGTCGATCCTACCCTCTAAAGCTTCTTTATTTAAATTAGTTGTAAATTGTTCTAATGCATTATTAGATTCAGGTTCATTAGCATCTCCGTCCCCTACTTTCTCTAAATCAGGATCATTGCTTTCACTTTTTCCATGACTTAAATAAGACACAGCATCTAGTCGAGTTAAACCTAATTGCTCTAAAAGAAAAACGCTCTGTGATTCTTTCTCGCTAAAGATTGCTACGAGAATATTGCTACCTTTAACTTCATCTTTACCAGATGATTGAACATGAAAGACAGCTCTTTGTATGACTCTTTGAAAGCCCAAGGTAGGCTGTATGTCCATCTCAGCATCATTCGTTATCTTCGGAGTTGTTGAGCCCACAAACTCTTCCAAATCTATTTTGAGTTGGTCTATATTTACTTGATTAGAGCTTAGTAGGTCTTGCGCATCTGAATTATCTAATAATGCCAAGAGAAGGTGTTCGACAGTTACAAATTCATGTTTTTGCTCTTGAGCTAATTTGAAGGCGCTATTTAAGTTTTGTTCTAATTCTTGATTAATCATCTTCTTCAACTTCCTCTATATCGCTTAAAAGTGGATGTCCATTTTCTTTAGCGAAGTTATTTATTTGAGCGCTTTTTGTTTCCGCTACCTCTCTTGTAAAGATACCACAAACTCCCTTTCCATGTGTATGTACTGCCAACATTATTTGTTGGGCTTTATCACCATCGAATCCAAAGAAAATCTGTAAGACATAGACTACAAACTCCATAGGAGTGTAGTCATCATTGAGCAATATAACTCTGTATAGAGGTGGTTTTTTTACTTTAGGTTTTTCTAAAGTTGCAACTGAAGAGGTATCTCGATTGTGGTCTTCGGTATCTTTCTTTTGATTCTTATTTTGTGTTAAGAGCATTAATCCATATTTGAAATTATTGCCTCTCCAAATTCAGAACATTTTAACAAACTTGCCCCGCTCATAAGTCTTTCGAAGTCGTAAGTGACAGTTTTTTGACTTATAGTTTTTGCTAAACCTTCGATTATCATATCTGCTGCTTCCATCCAGCCCATGTATCTCAACATCATCTCCGCAGATAATATTAGAGATCCTGGGTTAACTTTATCTAAACCAGCATATTTAGGTGCCGTGCCATGTGTTGCTTCGAACAAGGCTATTTTATCTCCAAGATTAGCACCTGGGGCAATACCTATTCCACCAACTTCTGCTGCAAGTGCATCTGAAATGTAGTCACCATTTAAATTCATAGTAGCTATAACACTGTATTCATCTGGTCTGGTTAAAATTTGTTGTAGAAATGCGTCAGCTATAACATCTTTAATTACAATTTCTCTTCCAGTCACGGGGTTAGTTAAGGTGTGCCAAGGTCCTCCGTCTAATTCCACTGCGCCATATTCTGAAGCAGCAAATTGATAGCCCCAATCTTTAAAGGAACCTTCAGTCAATTCCATAATATGACCTTTATGAACGAAGGTGATTGAGTCTCTATCATTAGCAATGGCATATTGAATGGCTTTATCTACAAGTCTTTCTGTGCCCTGCTTAGATATAGGTTTGATGCCTATACCGCAATCATCTGTAAAACGGATCTTATTAACACCCATCTCTTCAGTAAGGAACTTGATAAGTTTTTCAGAACCTTCTGAACCCGCCTCCCATTCTACGCCAGCATATATATCTTCCGAATTCTCTCTAAAGATGACCATATCAGTCTTTTCTGGTGATAGGACTGGACTAGGGACGCCATTAAAATATCTTACTGGCCTTTGACATACGTATAAGTCCAGTTCTTGTCTTAAAGCAACATTTAAGGATCTTATTCCTCCACCTACAGGAGTTGTTAAAGGTCCTTTTATGCCCACAAGATAAATCTCTAAAGCCCTTAATGTTTCAGGAGGAAGCCAGTTATCTTCGCCATATACAACAGTAGATTTCTCACCGCAGTAAATTTCCATCCATTCGATTTTTTTCTTTCCACCGTAGGATTTTTCTACAGCGCTATCTACTACACTGATCATGGCAGGTGTAATATCGGAACCTATTCCATCTCCTTCAATAAAAGGAATGATCGGATTGTCTGGTACTATTAGTTTTCCTGAAGAATCTATAGATATTTTCGAACCTGTATCTGGTTCTTTGATGTGTTCAAATGCCATGATTGCTTTGTATTATTAATTTCGGTGGTGCATTATATATTATTTAATGAATAAGGTTAATTCGACCATATGAGCAAGGGAAAGGTATTAGTAGGCTTATCAGGAGGTGTTGATTCCTCAGTTTCCGCGTTATTGCTTAAAGAACAAGGTTATGAAGTTGAAGCTCTATTTATGAAAAATTGGGATGATGATGACGGTTCTCCCTATTGTAGTGCAAAGGAAGATTTCATGGATGCTGCATTCATATCAGATCAATTAGATATCCCATTAGAGCAAGTAAGTTTTTCGAAGGAATACAGGGAAAATGTTTTCTCTTATTTCTTGCAAGAGCTGGAAGCCGGAAGGACACCAAATCCAGATATACTTTGCAATAAAGAGATTAAGTTTAAAGAATTCTACCGCTACGCAATGTCTAAGGGCTACGATTTCATAGCAACCGGACATTATGCACATACTGATAATAAAGACTTATATAAGGGAATAGATAATTCAAAAGATCAGTCTTATTTCTTACACGCTATTGATAAATCAGTTTTAGAAAAAACCTTATTCCCTTTAGGAAATCTAAAAAAAGAAAAAGTAAGAGAAATGGCTAGAGAAAAAGGCCTTGTAACAAGCGATAAGAAAGATAGCACTGGAATTTGTTTTATAGGTGAAAGACCTTTTCCTGAATTTGTTAGTAATTATTTAACAGGTGAGGCTGGAAATATAGTTAATGAAAATCAAGAAATAATTGGTTCTCATTCTGGTCTTGTTTTTTACACCTTAGGTCAAAGACAAGGATTGGGAATTGGAGGAGTCAAAGGTGCTCCTGATTTACCTTGGTATGTCGCTAAGAAAGATCTATCCACTAATGTGCTTACTTGTGTCCAGGGTAATGATCATCCCCTCCTCTTTTCGAATGAACTCTCCACTAAAAATATTTTTTTACTGGAGAAATCTCTACCTGAATCCTTCGAAGGCACAGCAAAAGTCAGGTACAGACAAAAAGATCAAGAGTGTAAAATTAATATCAAGGGAGATAGAATGTTTATAAAGTTCTCTTCTCCTCAAAGATCTGTAACTCCTGGTCAGTCAGTTGTTATATACAATGGCGATAAATGTTTAGGGGGTGGTGAAATTGAAAGTATTAATTAATTCTATCTTTTTAGTTCTGGATAATTTCTTTATTGCTATCTCTCTTTTAAGAGATTGGCTTTTGTCCTTTGCTTTTTCTGAATAAACCAAAGAAACAGGCAGTCTTGTCTTTGTATATTTAGCTCCTTTGCCTAAGTTGTGCTTTTCAATTCTAGAAATTAGGTTATTTGTTATACCGGTATAAAAAGTTCCGTCTGAACATTTAAGTATATATATTTGCCATTCCATTTAAAGAAATGCCGATAAAATCCATAAAAAAGCCACAATAAATACAGCAAAAGTACATAACCAAGCACGCAGTTTTTCTTCTTTATCCATTAAGCAGATGCACTTTCTAGAGCTTCAAGCTTAGAGTAAAGGGAAACAATATTTTTATTTTCTTGATTAATAGATTGACCAACTGTAGCTCCAAAGCTTAAAAAACAATAAAGCATAATGTCAGCTAGACTAAATCTATCTCCACAAATGTATTGTTTGCCTTCTAACTGTTCGTTAAGCCATTCTAATCTTTCTTGTGCTATTGCTTTAAGATCATCTGCCGCCTCTGGAATAAGATGAAGACGGTCCTTAAAAAAATCATAACCTTCAGAAGATCTAAAACCATTAGTTAGTGGTTCAATAATTTGTAGATCAATTCTACGAACCCACATTTTTGTTTCTGCTCTTTCTTCTGGAGTCTTCCCAATTAAATCGCTATAGCCATTAATTTCATCAAGATATTCACAGATAACAGTTATTTCAGCTAAAAAACTTCCATCATCCAATTCTAAAGCTGGCATCTGTCCAGACGGGTTACGTTTCAGATGAGCTTCTGCTCTATTTTCTCCACCCATTAAATCAACTTCAATTGTTTCTATATCCAAACCAAGTTCAGCTATAAACATTCTGACAACATGTGGATTTGGTCCCAATGAATTATATAATTTCATATTATTTCTAAGGTTGTTTAACAACCTTTCCTCCTTTCATTACAAAATCTACAGTCTCAAGAATTTTAATATCTTCTAACGGATTTCTTGAAACTCCAATTAAATCAGCAAACTTGCCATTCACTATACTACCTACATTTTCACTTTCGCCCAATAATTCTGCAGCATAACGAGTTGCACTTAATATCGAATCTTTTTCAGACATTCCTGCTTCGATCATTAAAGAAAATTCCTTAGCATTTTCACCATGTGGAGAAACACCACTATCAGTACCAAAAGCTATTTTTACTCCAGCTTGAAGAGCCATAGAAAATGTAGATTGAAGTTTCGGGCCAATCTCTAGTGCTTTTTTCTCAACAAACGGTGGATAGTAGTCTGGAATTAAGGCTTTATCGGCTACCCACTTTCCCGCAAGAAGTGTGGGTACGTAATAAGTACCATTCTCCCTCATTAAGGTAGCTCCTTCTTTATCCATCAAGGTACCATGCTCTATAGAGTCTACTCCCGCCTTAACAGCTCTCTTAATTCCTTCTGCTCCATGTGCATGAGCTGCTACTTTAAAGCCATAATCCCTAGCAGCACTAACAATTGCACTTATTTCCTCTATAGTCATTTGAGGGTTCTGGCCATCCTTAGCATTACTCAAAACACCTCCTGTGGCTGTTATTTTAATTAAGTCAGCATTTTCTTTATAACGGTACCTTACGGACTTTAGGGCTTCTTGCTCTCCATTCATAACTCCTTCTTTTGGTCCTAAATCTGAAGTCAATTTAAGATTAAGTGAATTGCTAGAGTCTCCGTGCCCTCCTGTTGATGAAATAGTTTGTCCAGAGGAAAATATTCTGGGTCCAACAACTATCCCATTATTAATTGCGTTTCTTAGAGATATTGTAACTAAATCAGAGTCACCAAGATTACGGACGGTGGTAAATCCTGCTAATAGTGTGGATTCTGCATGTTTAGTTGCTCGAATAGCATAATCTGCTGAGTTCAGTGTAATTCTTTCAATATAAGCTTTATTTGAGCTTTGATTGGTAAGATGTACATGCATATCTATTAATCCGGGAAGTACATGATAAGCAGATAAATCTATATAAACATCTTCAGGATCTGGATCTATAAACCCTTCAATAACTTCAGATATCCTGTCACCTTCAACAAGGATAGACATTTCAGGTTCGATAGTTCCATTATCAGTATTAAAAATGAATCCTGCATGAATAACGGTTTTGCCATATGCGGATAAGCAAACCACTGAAAAAAGTAATGATAAAATAAGCTTACTCATTAGCAATAGTTTGAATCTTGTTTATCTGCAAGGCAAGCATTAAAAACATTAAGTTATAATACAAATATGAAATCTGAAAAACTTTTATCTATTTCGCCTTTAGACGGCAGATACCATAAATCAGTAGAAAATTTGAGAGCTATTACAAGTGAATTCGGTCTTATAAAATACAGAGTTATTGTTGAGATAAAATGGTTCATACACCTTTCAAAAAACAAAAAGATCAAAGAGCTTCCTGAATTAACTATCAAAGAAAAGACTTATCTAACTGATTTAATTGATAATTTTAATTTATCTGATGCTAAGCGTATAAAACTAATTGAAAGTAAAACAAATCACGATGTAAAGGCTGTTGAATATTTTTTAAAAGAAAAATTTAAAAAATTTAAGAATTTAGAGAAACATTCAGAATTTATACATTTTGCTTGCACCTCTGAAGACATCAACAACCTTTCTTATGGTCTAATGATAAAGGATGCTTCTGAGATCACTCAGGCATCAATTCAAAGGATAGAGAAGAAAATTCAATCCCTAGCCAAAAAGTATTCCAAATTTTCCATGCTCTCGAGAACACACGGTCAAAACGCTTCTCCTACGACAATGGGTAAAGAATTTGCAAACTTTTACCATAGGTTAAATAAAGTTTCTAAGGAAATTAAACATCATAAAATGACCGGAAAAATTAATGGTGCAGTAGGTAATTACAATGCTCATCACATTGCTTACCCTAATTTAAATTGGGAAAAAATAGCTATAGACTTTATTAAAACTCTTAAACTAGATTTTACTAGTCACACTACTCAAGTTGAGCCTAAAGACTCTATAGCTTTGTTGCTTGGCGATTATGTGAAACTAAATAATGTACTTATCGATCTTAGTCGAGATATTTGGGGCTATATATCCTTAGGTTATTTTAAACAAAAATTAAAGGATGGAGAGGTAGGCTCTTCCACTATGCCTCATAAAGTAAACCCTATTGATTTTGAAAATGCTGAGGGTAATTTAGGTATGGCTAATGCTAACCTTACACATATAAGCAATACGGTAACTATATCAAGATGGCAAAGGGACCTTACAGATTCTACTATCATGAGAAATGTAGGTACTTGTTTTGGTTATATGAATATAGCATTAAATTCCTTAGAAAAAGGATTTAATAAACTAGAAATAAATAAAGCAAAACTTCAAGAAGACTTAGATGAATCCTGGGAAGTTCTTACTGAAGCTATACAGACCATTATAAGAAAAAATAATATCCCTGATGGGTATGAACTGATGAAAGATCTATCAAGAGGAAAAAATATCACGCAGATTGATCTTATAGAATTTATCAACAATATGAATGTACCTTCTGAAGAGAAAGAACGTCTTTTGAAACTTACTCCAGCATCATATATAGGTTATGCTTCTGATCTCTCAAAAACCTAAAAGAGAGTTGATTTATAGCTATATCTCGTTAAACTGTCGCCTTTTTTAAAACTACTAAAATCTACTACAGGTACAGCAATAGTTTTATCGTAATAGAAATGACTTTAATCATAAAATAGGAAGAAATATGGCCTCTTACAAAGATTTAATTCAAGAATTAACTGATCTAAAAAACAAAGGTAACGGTTCAAATGTAAATATTCAACCTGAAAGTGCAGCCAGAATGAAACTGCAAAATCAATTCCAGTCTGGACTCGACATAGCAAGATACACTGCAGCAATAATGAGAAAAGACATGGATGAGTATGATGCAAATCCTGAATCTTATACTCAATCTTTAGGATGTTGGCATGGATTCATTGGTCAACAGAAATTGATTTCTATCAAGAAGCACTTTGGAACTACAGATAAAAAATACCTTTATTTATCTGGATGGATGGTTGCAGCTCTTAGATCAGAATTTGGTCCCCTACCAGATCAATCTATGCATGAAAAAACAACTGTGGCATCTTTAATAGAAGAACTCTATACATTTCTAAAACAAGCTGATGCTCGAGAGCTGGGTGATCTATTTAGGCAGTTAGACTCTGCTGAGGGAAGCGCAAAAGATGAAATTCAGAATAAAATAGATAATTTTCAAACCCATATAGTTCCTATCATTGCAGACATTGATGCAGGCTTTGGAAATGAAGAGGCAACATACCTAATGGCAAAACAGATGATTGAGGCAGGGGCATGTTGCATACAGATAGAAAACCAAGTTTCAGACGAAAAACAATGTGGCCATCAGGACGGTAAGGTTACTGTCCCCCACTCCGACTTCCTCGCAAAGATAAATGCTGTCAGATATGCTTTCTTAGAGCTAGGTGTTGACGATGGAGTTATAGTGGCAAGAACTGATTCGTTAGGAGCAGGATTAACAAAGCAAATTGCTATTACACATGAAGTTGGTGACCTTGGTGATCAATATAATTCATTTCTAGATCTTGAAGAGGTTTCTGAAGGTAATATGAATCATGGTGATGTACTTATTAATTATCACGGTAAAGTCGTAAGGCCCAAAAGATTGCCTAGTAATTTATACAGGTTTAAGGAAGGTACCGGTGAAGCTAGATGTATACTCGATTCAATAACAAGCCTGCAAAATGGTGCAGATCTCATTTGGATTGAGACTGAGAAACCACATATAGGTCAAATTGGTGCCATGATGGATGAAATTAAAAAAGTTGTTCCTAATGCTAAGCTTGTTTACAACAATAGTCCTTCATTTAATTGGACTCTAAACTTCAGGCAACAGGTTTTTGATTCCATGCAAGAAGAAGGAAAAGATACATCTGAATATGACAGAAATAATCTTATGGATGAAAAATATGACGATAGCGAACTAGGAAAAGAAGCCGATGAGAGGATTCGAACATTCCAGGCTGATGCGGCTAAGCAAGCTGGTATATTCCATCATCTGATCACCCTACCAACTTATCATACAGCTGCACTCTCTACTGATAACCTCGCTAAGGAATATTTTGGCGATAAGGGCATGTTAGGCTATGTTGAAGGCGTACAAAGAAAGGAAATAAGAGAAGGTATTGCGTGTGTAAAACACCAAAATATGGCTGGATCAGATATGGGAGACGACCATAAGGAATATTTTGCTGGAGATGCTGCTTTAAAAGCATCCGGTGAAGACAATACTATGAATCAATTCTAAGATTGTAGAGAATTAAAAAAAAAGGGAGCAAAGCTCCCTTTTTTATTGCTCAACACATTTAGAAGGATTACCTCCACATAATTCACATTCTCTTCCTGGTTCTAGATTACTTAAACCTCCACAAGAGCCCGTAATAGGTTTTTTTCCAAATAATACTCCAACTGACATTGCTGCAATTATCAGCATAAGGACTAAGAATATGATTAACATTTCAAACATAACTACATTTTAACTCTTTGCAGCTCATCAGAGAATATTAATTTTGGAGAATCATTTTCTTCAATCACGAACAATACAGATAATTTATTTTTATTAGAGTATTCAATAGCTTCATTTAATGGCATTGCGTTAAGTGCTGTTGCCAAAGCATCAGCTGTCATTGTATTTTCTGATACAACTGAGACTGATTTTTGCGAATAATCAGATGGCACTCCAGAAATTGTATCTATAGTATGACTAAGCTTTTGTAGATCAAAGATTCTTATGTTCTGATAATCACCGGAGGTTGCCAAGGCAAATGAATCAAAATCTGAAGATAAGAAAGCATATAGAATTTTTTTCTGTTCCAAGGGATCTATAATTCCAGCTTTCCATGGTTGCTTATCAAATTTAAAGGTGGTTGATCTAATTTCTCCACCTATCTCTAGAAAAAAGCTTTTTAATTGTTTTTGTTTTATAAGAAAATCGTAAGCTTTATCTATAGCAAATCCTTTCGCAATTGATGAGAAATCTAAAGATACATCTCTAACCTTCTTTATGGATAAATTATCAACATCTAGTAGAACAGAGTCGCATCCCACTTGAGAGGATAAGTAATTTAACTTATTCTCAGTCGGTTTCTCATTCACAGTGTCGGGACCAAAACCCCATATGTTAACCAAATTTCCTATTGAAACATCGTAGGCGCCATTCGATTTGTAACACAAATCTATTGCATAAGTCAGAACATATATAAAGTCTTTAGAAACAGTTATCCATTGATCTATTTTTGCTTGATTGAATTGCGAAATTGACGAATTGTCTATATAAGTAGACATCTCCTGATTTACATTTTGTAAAATATTTGAAACTTTAAAAAATGTATTTTGATTATCTTCATCTGAATATACCGTAAGACTGTAGGAAGTACCCATAATACTGCCTTTGTATATTTGTACCTCTGCTATTTCTTTATTCGAAGAGAATATAAAGAAAATAAAAAGAATTATTGCTATAAAGGAAAGAAGTAACTTTTGATTCAACTAGCTACCAAAGTCATCAAATTTTATAGCTTCCGGTTCCACACCTAGACTATCAAGCATATCAAAACAAGCACTCATCATAGGGGGTGGTCCACACATATAATATTCACAATCTTCAGGTGATGGATGATCCTTGAGATATTCATCATGGATTACTTGATGAATAAATCCTGTATGCCCTTCCCAATTATCCTCTGGTAAAGGATCAGATAAAGCAACATGCCATTCAAAGTTTTCATGATCTTCAGCAAGTTTGTCATACTCATCTGTATAAAACATTTCAGTTAAGCTTCTAGCGCCATAGAAAAATGTTATTTTTCTCTTTGAATCCAGTCTAAGTAATTGATCAAATATGTGAGATCTCATAGGGGCCATACCTGCTCCGCCGCCAATGAATATCATTTCTGCATCTGTATCTTCTGCAAAGAACTCTCCAAACGGACCAAATATTTTTAACTTATCTCCTGGCTTGAGATTAAAGATATAAGAGGACATTTCTCCAGCTGGAAAATCTGTTCCAGGAGGAGGTGAAGCAATCCTAATATTAAATTTCATAATACCCTTCTCATTAGGGTAATTAGCCATTGAATAGGCTCGTATAACAGGTTCAAGAGTTTTTGAAGAATTTTCCCACACACCAAATCTGTCCCAGTCAGAATGATATTCTTCTTCTATATCAAAAGATTTATAACTTAACTCATAAGGAGGTATTTCCATTTGAACATAGCCACCTGCCTTAAACGCAACCTCTTCTCCTTCTGGAAGCTTAAGAACTAGTTCTTTAATAAATGTTGCAACATTTTCATTAGAAACAACTTCACATTCCCATTTTCTTGCTCCAAATACTTCGTCTGGAACAACTATTTCCATATCATCTTTAACAGGAACCTGACATGATAATCTCCAACCTTCTTTTTTCTCTTTATTTGTAAAATGTGACTCCTCAGTAGGTAAAATAGAACCACCCCCACTAACAACCTGACACTTACATTGAGCACAAGTACCTCCACCACCGCATGCAGAAGATAAAAATAAGTTTTGAGCTGCTAAGGTTTGGAGTAATTTGCCTCCAGCTTCTACTTCAAGGGATTTGGCTGCGTCATTCATGGAAATACTAACATTACCAGATGAAACCAAAAGTCTTCTTGCCCCTAAAATAACAAAGACCATCAAGTTTACCGCGATGGTGAAAACCAAGACACCTAATACAATCTCATTCTGCAAAAAATTCATGTTATAAAGAAATACCTCCAAATGATAAAAATCCGAAACACATTAAACCAACTGTTATAAAAGTTATTCCTAGACCTTGTAAGCCTTCTGGAATGTCTGCATATTTTAATCTTTCTGTTATTCCTGCTAAGGCTACTATGGCTAAAGCCCATCCGGTACCAGCACCCAAGCCATATACAATGCTTTCAGTAAACTCCAGATTTCTTTCAATGGAGAATAATACTCCTCCCAAAATCGCGCAGTTTACAGTAATTAATGGGAGGAAGACGCCCAAGGCATTATATAGTGCAGGTATGTAACGATCCAAGAACATCTCTAGAATCTGAACCAAGGCGGCTATTATTCCTATATAACAAATTAAGCCTACAAAATGCAGATCAGATCCAGGAAATAAAGCATCAGCTTTTAAGAAAAAATTAAAGATCAAATTATTAATTGGAACAGCGAGTCCCAATACAACTATTACAGCTATACCTAAACCAATTGCAGGTTGTATTCTTTTTGAAATAGCAAGGAATGTGCACATACCAAGAAAGAAATTAATAGCGATATTCTCTATAAAAACTGCTTTGATAAATATACTCAGATAAGCTTCTAGCATTAGATAGCCCTCTTTTCTGTTTCTAAGCTATTCTTAGATATTTTAAATTCTGGCTCTTCAATTTGTTCTGTTTTCCATTGCCTCAAAGCCCAAATGGTAAATCCAATGATAAAGAAAGAGCTAGCAGGGGTTAAAAAGAAGTTATTTGCTAAATACCAACCACCATTAGTTGTCAGAGGCATTATTTCGATTCCATAGAACGTACCGGCTCCAATAAATTCTCTAATAATGGCAATGATAATTAAAATTACGCTATACCCCAGTCCATTCCCAAAGCCATCTATTGCGCTCATTAAAGGTCCATTTTTCATAGCAAAAGCTTCTGCACGTCCCATCACAATACAATTAGTGACGATTAAACCTACAAAAACCGATAAAGTTTTACTACTCTCATAGTCAAAAGCCTGTAGCACCTCATCTACCAACATAACCAAAGTAGCAATGATAGAGATTTGGACAATAATCCTTATATTTGTCGGTATATGATTCCTAATCAGTGATACAAATAAGTTGGACAGAGTCACAACTGTTGTTAGTGCGACGCACATTATAAGAGTTATATATAGTGTTCCAGTTACTGCCAAGGCTGAACATATACCGAGGATCTGTAATGCAATAGGGTTGTCGTTAAACAGAGGATTCAGTAAGACTTCTTTGGCTTTAGACATCTTTTGACTCCTGATCTTTTAGAGTATTTATTAAAGGTCCATAACCCATATCCCCTAACCAAAAAGATAATAAGTTAGTGACTCCATTGCTAGTTATAGTAGCGCCAGAAAGGCCATCAACCTGATATTTAGCTTGAGAACTTGATCTATCGACAGAGCCCTTTATAACCCTTATAAGAACATCTCCCGAATCAGAGTATACCTCCTTTCCTTTCCAAGTTGCCTTCCATTTGGGATTATCTATCTCTCCACCTAAACCTGGAGTTTCTTTATGATCAAAAAATTCTAGTCCGATAATTGTTTTTAAATCAGGCTGGAGCGCAAGGTAACCTTTCATAGTGCCCCATAGACCATAACCTCTTACAGGCAGAATGATGGCATTCAACTTTTCCATACTATAGTGTAAATACACTGTCTGAAAATTTTCTCTCCTTTTAAGCAGAGCAATGTCGTTGTTTGCAGTTAATTCAATTGATGTAGAAGGGTTTCTAGAAAAGGCACTTTCTTCATATTCATCTAAATTAATTTGATAATCAAATTTACCTGTTTCAAGATTAACTATCCGTGCTTCAATAGATTCGAATAATTCTGTTACGTCCCCTCCCTCTTTTAGAAGGCCTGCAGCAGAAAGAATTTTGCTTTGTTTGTCTAAAGTCTTATTAGCTTCTTGTAGATCCCTTAACTCAACCGCAGAGAAAGAAATAAGTGCCGAACAAACCAAACACAGAGAAACAGCAACAATTAGAGTTTTCTTTATGGTGTCATTATTATTCATGTATTTATTTGCCTTAATCTTTGTTTAATATTTCTTTCTTGAACAAAATGGTCTATCAGGGGCGCAAATAAGTTTGCAAAAAGGATAGCCAGCATCATACCTTCTGGGTAAGCAGGATTCACTACCCTTATCAAGACAACCATTACACCTATAAGAATACCGTAATACCATCTGCCGAGATTTGTGTGAGAACCTGATACAGGCTCTACTGCCATAAATGTGAGTCCGAAAGCAAAACCACCTATAACTAAATGCCAGTGAAATGGAAGAGCAAACATAGGGTTAGTGTCCGAACCTATCAAATTAAATAACTCTGAGGTTATGAATGTACCTAACAAAACACCAAGTATTATTCTCCAAGAGGCCACTCGGGTGTATAAAAGAATAAGCAGTCCTAAAAGAATAAATAAGGTAGAGGTTTCACCTATAGAACCTGGTATAGACCCCATGAAAGCATCCGTCCATGAATATTGAGCTTGAATTCCTTCTAGTCCTTCCTGGGCACCGATTCCTAATATGGTTGGAGAACTATATCCATCTGCAGCAACCCACACTGAATCACCAGACCAATGAACAGGATAAGCAAAATATAAAAAGGCTCTACCAGCTAGAGCTGGATTTAAGAAGTTTTTACCTGTCCCCCCAAAAATTTCTTTTGCTACAACAATACCGAAGCTAATTCCTACAGCAACTTGCCACAACGGAGCGTCAGGAGGGCAACACAAAGCGAATAATACTGTCGTGACAAATGCTCCTTCATTTATTTCATGACCTCTTACAATTGCAAAAATAACTTCCCAGGCAATTCCAACAATAAAAGTAACAAGATAAATAGGGATAAAATAACAAGCTCCGAACCAAATACAATCTAGAACACTTTTAGGATCATAATTACACAGAAGGTCGATAAAAATGAATTGCCAATCATCTTTATTGATTGAACCCATTTCTTCAAATGCCATTAGAGACTGATATCCTAAGTTGTACATACCGTAGAACATCGCAGGGAATGTTGCCATCCATACAACTACCATCACCTTTTGAAGATCAATATTGTCTCTTATATGAACAGAGCCAAAAGTTCTCTTATCAGAAGAATAAAATAGGTTTTCAAAAACATCATATATGGGAAAATATTTCTCTAACGATCCGCCATTAGTAAATCTTGGTTTAAGTGTGTCTAAAAATTTTCTTAAAGGTTTCATCTAGCCTTCAACCTCTATCTTAGTTAATCCTGCGCGAAGCAATGAACCAAAATCATATTTACCTGGGCAAACATAACTACATAAAGAAAGATCTTCTTCATCTAATTCAAGACCTCCGAGAGCTTGTATTTTTTCAGTATCGAGAAGAACAATATTTCTGAGAAGCATAGCCGGCAAGACATTAAGCGGAAGAACTTCTTCATAAACTCCAATGGGAACAATTGGACGATCTGCACCATTCATTAAAGCCTTAAATTTAAAAAACTTTTTTGGAAAAAGAGCTGATAGAAAAAGAGGAATCTTTGAAAATTTTCTTGGACCGGGGGTTAACCAATTCATAAACTCTCTGTCTTTAGAGTTAGGTTCTGCTACAACAGAAATTTGATTATGATATCTGCCTAGATAAGCATAGGCCCCAATGGCTTCTCTACCTGAAATTACTGAACCAGAAATTATTCTATTTTCTCTTTGCGTAAGTTCTCCAGCTGTTAATTCATCTGTGCAAGCTCCTAATCTAGTTTTAACATAAGTTGGTTCATTTACTTGAGGTCCTGCTAGAGAAATAATTCGTTCAACAGGTAAGGAACCTGTTTTGAAAAGCTTTCCAATTGCAATTATATCTTGATATCCAATACTCCAATTGATGTTTGAAAGTGAGGCAGGTGAAATGAAATGCATTTGTGTTCCAACAAGCCCTGACGGGTGAGGCCCTGTAAAGACATGTGTTTTTAATTGATCGTCATTTTTTATGTCTAAGGTTGAATTTTCTGATATTGAAAGATGAATTGGGCAATTAACTAGTCGCTTTAGGACTGAAATACCAAAATTAAAATCTTCTTTTTGTAGGTTAATTATATATTCTGGATTAGGGCTAAGTGGTTGAGTATCCAATGCAGAAATAAAAACATTTGAAGGCGAGGACTCTATATTTGGAATTTTGCTATAGGGTCTTGTTCTGAATGCAGTCCACATCCCTGAAGAAATTAGTTGTTCACGAATTGAATCCTGTGGTGCATTGAGCAAGTCTTGCTCAGAGAAAGTGTTAAAGTGGATAAACTCTTCTTGCGAATCAACTTCTATAACGATTGACTGAAGCACTCTTCTATTGCCTCTATTTATCGCTTCTACCTTACCTCCAGCTGGAGAGGTGATAAATACACCAGGATTTTTCTTATCCTCAAATAAAGGTTGCCCTAGTTTTACCTGATCACCCTCTTCTACTAACATAGTTGGCTTCATGCCCACATAGTCGTCTCCCAAAATTGCAACTGATCTGCTTTTTTTAGAGTCAACTATTTCTTCGGCGGGTGAACCGTAAATGGGTATATCTAAGCCTTTTTTTATTCTAATCATTCCCTAAATGATGTTTGGGAAAACTACCCCTTGAGCGCGTGGGTATTATAATGATCTGTGATCTAATTTGCTAGGATGTTTCGGTAAAATTTGGATATCTCTGATAAGTTAAACCTACCATTTCTTTAGCTAGTTCTAGCAATTGAGCTGTATATCCATACTCGTTGTCGTACCATACATAGAGAACACACTTATTACCATTAACAATAGTTGCAGCTGAATCTATAATTCCAGCATGTCTGTCTCCTACAAAATCAGTAGATACCACTTCAGGAGAGTTTGTAAAACCTATTTGTTCTTTCAAATCAGAGTGAAAAGCTTTCTGTCTAAGGAAGTTGTTAAGCTCTTCTATTGTTACATTTCTGCTAAGTTCAAGACTCATTATGGCCAGTGAAACATTAGGTGTTGGAACTCTTACAGCATTTGCTGTCAATTTGCCTATCAACTCAGGTAGGACCTGCCCCACTGCCTTACCCGCTCCAGTTTCTGTTATCACCATATTAAGTGCAGCGCTTCTACCTCTTCTTTCTTTTTTATGAAAATTATCAATTAAGTTTTGATCATTCGTATACGAGTGAACGCTTTCTATGTGACCGGATATAATTTCGAATTCATCATTTAATACTTTGAGTGTTGGAACTATTGCATTTGTTGTACATGAAGCGGCACCAAGAATAGCATCATCCTCCATTATTGAGTTGTTGATGCCGTGCACAATATTTTTAATACCTTCTTTAGCTGGAGCTGTTAAAAGAACTTTTGAAATACCTTTACAATTTAAATGTGTGCCTAAACCCTCTTTATCTCTCCAAACTCCAGTATTATCAATTAAGAGAGCATTTTTAATTCCATAATCTGTGTAATCAATCTCTGAAGGGTTACTTGCATAGATAATCTTAACTTCATTGCCGTTGATAATTAATTTCTCTTCTTCTTCTACAACACGAATAGTCCCTTTAAAAGGACCATGAACAGAATCAGTCCTCATAAGATTTGCTCTTTTGATCAGATCACCTTCAACTGCTTTTCTTACCACTACAGCTCTTAGTCTTAAATTATCTCCTCCACCAGAATCTTCTATGAGCATTCTAGTTAAAAGTCGGCCTATACGCCCAAAGCCATAAAGCACTACATCTTGTGCCTCTTCTAAAATTGAACCTTGTGCACCAATCAAATCATCAACGGATTCTTTTACAAAGTCATCTATAGAGAGACCTTTATCATCAAATAAATAAGCCGCAGCTATAATACCTATATCAATTTCTGCTGGTCCTAATTCAAGTTCACTTAATGCGACAATGACTTGATAGGTCTCAAACTCACTCAACTCGTTATTTTCTGTTTCTCTTACGAATCTATGAGAATTCATTATTTCTGATACAGAAAGATTAACTAGAGGTTTACCGTATAAAATAAGATGCACATTATCTCTGTAGATGCGCCCTATCATTGGGAGCATTTCTTCAGCTAGAGCTTGTCGATATTGAAAATCACCAAAGGGATCTTTTGGGAGTTCAGGACGTTGCCTTTTATCGGGTTGATCTTTTTTCATCTATAAAGATGTATATTTTTTTAAGTGGTAATCAGTATTACCAAATATCGTTCCTACGGTTGTAAGTCTTTTAAAGTAATGACCTACATTAAGTTCATCTGTTACTCCCATTCCTCCATGCAACTGAACTGCCTGTTGACCAATAAATTTTCCGGCTTTGCCTACTTGGTATTTTAAGCCTGATATAGCCTTTTTTGAATCCACAGCACCTTCTTCGTGTTTCATAGTGGCCATATACAAAAGCGATTTACACTGCTCATACTCCATAAACATATCAACCATTCTGTGCTGTAAGACCTGAAACTTACCTATAGCAGTACCAAACTGTTCTCTTGTTTTTGTGTATTCGACAGTTGTCTTGTAAAGAACTTCCATTGCTCCAACGGCTTCTGCAGAAATAGCCAATATCGCTTTGTCAATTGCCGAATCTAAAATTTCATACCCTGAATCAAGTTCACCAACGATATCATCTCGTGATACGGATACATTTTCTATAGTTAAATCAGAAGCCCTTCTACCATCTACAGTTTTGTAATTAGCTTTATTCAGGCCACTAGCTTCAGAATCTATTACAAAGAGCGTTATTCCATTTTCATCTAGTTGTGAACCCGATGTTCTGGCTGAAACAATAATTTTATTGGCTGAAGGTCCATTCATGACAACAGACTTGTAACCGTTAAGAATAAAATTATCGCCATCCGCCTTTGCCTCTGTAACCACATCAGATAAATTAAACCTGCTTTGAGGTTCTGCATAAGCTAATGCAAGTTGCATATTACCGGCTATTGCAGGTTCTAATAGTGATGATTTTTGCTCAGCAGAACCATGATCATCTAGAATTCCACCAGACATAATCATTGTTTCGAGAAATGGTTCAACTACCAATCCTTTACCGAAAGCTTCCATAATTAACATAGACTCTATTGCGGATCCGCCGAAACCGCCACTATCCTCAGATACGCTAATACCCAACCAACCAAGTTCAGCAAATTTTTGCCAATTTTCTTGGCCAAAACCCAAATCAGAATGAGATAAAGATTGTCTAGTTTCCCAGTCGTATTCCTTCAGAATAAATTGATCTACTTGATCTTGAATTAGTGATTGTTCTTCATTAAAAGTAAAATCCATATTTATAACCCCAATATTGCTTTTGAAATAACGTTTCTTTGTATCTCATTACTACCACCATAAATACTTACTTTTCTATAGTTTAAATAATGAGGCATAACAGGTGCTGCATAATCAGGTCCAACAGTGTCGTTTGAACCTATTTCATTCTCCATGTAAAAAGGATGAGCATAATAAGCAAGCATTTCCACAAATAATTCAGATATAGTCTGTTGAAGCTCAGTACCTTTTATTTTCAAAATAGAGGATTCTGCTCCAGGAGAGCCACCTTGAGACATAGCAGCAAGGGTTCTTAATTCAGTAAATTCAGTTGCTGTAAGTTCAATTTCAGTTTCCTCAATTTTATTTCTAAATTGAACATCCTCTAGCAAAGTTCCTTCTCCAAGGGGTATATCAGAAGATAGATCTTTCAGTCTTGCCAATTCTCTTTTCAATGCTGCAATTCCTGCTATTCCACTTCTTTCATGAGCAAGTAAAAACTTAGCAATATTCCAACCTTGGCCTTGTTCTCCTACTAAGTTTTCAGCAGGAACTTCAACATTATCAAAATAAACCATATTAACTTCATGAGAACCATCTATGGTGATAATTGGTTTAACTTCAATTCCTGGAGTTTTCATATCTATCAATAAAAAACTAATGCCTTCTTGTTTTATTGGGGTTGTTTCTGTTCGTACTAAGCAGAAAATCCAATCTGCATGCTGAGCTAAAGTTGTCCAGGTTTTGGTTCCGTTAACAAGATATTTATCTCCTTTTAATTCTGCTTTTGTTTTCAAAGAAGCTAGATCAGATCCAGATCCAGGTTCGGAGTAACCCTGACACCACCAAACATCACTGTTAAGAATAGATGGAAGAAATTGTTTTTTTTGCTCTTCTGTACCAAATGTATAAATAACAGGTGCACACATACCCATACCAAAAGGTATTGTTGTAGGAGTATTTGCTTTAGCTAGCTCTTCTTGAAGAATATACTTTTGAGTTACAGTAAGTTCTTCTTGTCCTGTATATTCAGTTGGCCAATTAATTGCAAACCAGCCTTTCTGATTAAGAATCTTTTGCCATCTTACGATTTCCTCTTTTTCTAGAGGCATCCTTTTATCTTGCTTTTCTTTAATATCTTCTGGATATTCACTCTTTAGAAAATTTACGACCTCCTGTCGAAAAGCAACATCTGATTCTGAAAATTTTAAGTCCATTTTGTTCCTGTGTAATAAAAAAAAAATAATTATACACTTACATATATAATTTTCTTTTTTTTTAGAAAAAAAGCAGACAAATTAGTGGTTAAAATCATCACAACATCTACAGATGTTTTAAATCTGGGGATAGATTCGTCCAAAAAAAACTTAATTATTACTAAAGATTCCCAATCAGCGAATCTGCTTCACGAATATCTAGTGAATTTACCAAATCTTCTTTTTCTAGAAAATTCTGAACTACTTCCTTATGACTTCTTTTCAATGGCTCCTATTACACGAGCAAAGAGAATATCTACCCTTTCTTCTTTTCTTAAAAATAGAAGCACTACGATGATATCTTCTATATCTACTCTATTATCCCCGTTACCTCACCCGAGCCACGTATCTCCTCTCCATCAACTTTCAGTAGGAGAAGAATTTCAACTTGAAGAGGTTATAAAAGAGATCACTTTAA
>ERZ802830.1378-NODE-1378-length-23162-cov-7.86385_pt1 | contig 23162 bp, 24 predicted proteins | sample MGYA00345654_ERZ802830 | MGnify/ENA primary metagenome ERZ802830 (study PRJEB30503, sample SAMEA104212375) | marine metagenome | biome: Westerlies Biome; feature: [SRF] surface water layer (ENVO:00010504) within the epipelagic zone...; material: water...
CGCACCGCACACCAAGAAATAGAAGGTGTTTAACGCGTAACTTAATTCAGCTGTTGCTTCCATGATGCCTCTCCTTTTCGCTTAGAGCGCATCAACACCGGTCTCACCGGTGCGGATACGAATGGACTGTTCAAGAGACGTGACGAAGATCTTGCCGTCTCCAATGTTGCCGGTCTGGGCTGCGCCCGAGATCGCTTCGATGGTCTGATCGAGCATCTCGTCTGAAACAGCGACCTCGACTTTAGTTTTCGGCAGAAAATCGACCACGTACTCCGCGCCCCTATAGAGCTCGGTGTGACCCTTCTGTCGTCCGAAGCCTTTGACCTCGCTGACCGTGATGCCTTGTACCCCGATCGTAGATAGCGCCTCGCGGACGTCGTCTAACTTAAAGGGCTTGATGACTGCAGTTACCATTTTCATGAGCTTTTCTCCCTCTCAATGGCTGAAATCAGGTGTTGAATTAGAGGCTCTTGCCAATGGTGAGGATCAGAGCAGCGTCCGCCCAGTCGTAACCGTAGGCTTCTTCCTTATCGAGATCGGTGTCTTCGTAAGCGATAGTGAAGTCCAGTCCGGCCGCCGAAGTAGACAGCGCAACCGACCAGTTCATGTGATCCGTTGCTTCGTTCAAGTAACCAGCTTCATCGTAGTCGCCTGAACCGACCAGAAAATCGAGTGCGTAACCCTCGGACAGCGCCATGCTGTAGGTGACGTAGGTGTAAGTAAACTTACCCGTTTCACCCCAATACTCGTCCGAGTAGTTCATGCCAATGCCGAAATCGCCAAAACTCAGTGAGCCATAGATCTCGCCGTAATCACCAAGCAGGCCCTCGTCCTGTGGGTAATCGTAGTAGATGTAGCCGATGTCGTAAGAGACGCTGTCGTTAATGTCCGCAGCGAAACCCGCGTAGTAGTCGAGCTCGATACCACCGTTTAGACCGCCGCAACTGTCTGGTGCGACAGAACAATCGAAATCAACTGCTGCACCCCACGTACCAATGTAGGCGCCGTTGTCAAAAGCAACGTCGAAGCCACCTTGGATTGAAGGGGCGCTGTCCGACTGCGAAATACCGCGGAACTTGTAGTCTGATGTCAACGCGACATTACCGCTGACTTCAGCGCCAAATGCCTGTGATGCTGGGATAGTAACGAGGGCTGCAAGGGCCACTTTCTTAAATGACATTTTGTCTTCTCCTTTATAAATGACAGATCCTGGGAACACCGACGGGTGCTGTGCCTTGGGACGACCAGTGTGTAGCGAGCAGCGCGCCAAAGGAGTTTAAATTGCATAAAATCAATAGTTTATGATTATTTTAGACTGCGTAAACTAGCCTTCAGGCTGAGTATTGCACTAAATCAGTGCGTCGTTAGATGGTCCATGCGCAAAAATGATGCGGTACCGTGATGCAGAATTCGGCTACCCTAGTCGCGTGACGGTGTGAGAGAAATGACATGAGTGATAAAGCATCAAGGCCCGACCCGAGCGACGCGGTTTCAACGCTGTTTGGCGGCATGCTCAAAGAGGGAAAATCACTGGCCGACGAGGTCTCGGATAACGCAAAGGCCGTCGCTCGGTCGGCCCTCGGCAACCTCGATGTTGTCAGTCGCGATGAATTTGATGCACAGGCTGCTGTCCTTCGTCGGACACGAGCTCGCATCGAACAGTTGGAATCAGAAGTAGCAACACTCCTCGCAAAACTCGAAGAGCTGGAAAACCGCTAACGTTGACCGACCGACGCTGATCTATGCGACCAGCGAGACCTGACCCAAACGGGACGTAGCGAGGCACTCGCCTACGGAGCTCACATAAGCCGAGGATGAAGGTCGCAGGAAACTCGGTGCCCGGCTGAGGGGTTATGCAATCAGAAGCTTACGACGTAGTCCGCGAGGTCTTTGATGTCGTCATCACTTAATGCCGCTGCCTGTCCCCACATGAGCGCACTCTGCGCACCCACGGTTTCATTTGCTCGGTAAGCAGTCAGTCGACCCACAATGTAGTCTGCATCGCGCCCTGCAAGCGCCGGTCCAATACCGCCACCGCCGTTAGGCCCATGGCAGGCGACGCAGCCTACATATTTTGCCTCACCGGGAAGTGCAGCAACGGCCTCAGCGGCGACAGACGCCCCGCCGCAATCCTGTCCTGAAACACAAACGTTTGAAAATGATTTGATTCGATCGGCAATCGCAGCACGTTGCTCATCTGTCTGCGCAAAAGCTGAAGCAGAAAGCGCTAATATAGTGACTAGTAGGTATCGCATGACTCTGGAAACTCGCTTGGCAGTTTTTCTGGAGCGCGGAGTATACAGACTAAAGTGACATCGAAAAAACTGGGTTGTCCAGATAATGCATATAACAATGACTTTTTGCCCCAAGGTTCGATCTAATAGCCTCAACTTTTATAAACTGAGCGCCGCTTACAAAACAGACAGTAGCGCTATAAAGCTCGATTACTCACACAGGACTCCTTATGAAACTTTACACGTTCGACCCCGCCCCGAATCCACAGCGCCTAAAAATGTTCATCGACTACAAAGGCATCGAGATAGACACTGCGCAGGTTAACTTCCAAGAGGGCGAGCAGCGGACCGATGCTTACAAGGCGGTTGTCCCGACAGGTACCGTTCCGGCGCTGGTACTCGATTCAGGACGCGTACTGAGTTCAGTTTTTGCGATCACACAATATCTGGAGGCACTGCACCCGGATCGTCCGCTTCTGGGGACGTCCAACGCAGAGCGCGCGCTGATTCTCGATTGGAATCACCGTATCTTTACCGATGTGTTCAAGGCGATAGCGGACCTCTTCCGAAATACAAATCCGGCTTTCGCGGGTCGCGCCCTCCCGGGAACACTGGATACCGAACAAATTCCAGCGCTCGCCGAGCGTGGAAGAAGTCAATTACTGCACACGCTGAGCATTATGAATGATGAACTTTCCTCTCGGAATTACGTGGCAGGCGATAGTTTCAGTATGGCGGATATTGACTTACTCGCCTCGCTACAATTCGCCGGGTGGGCAGGGAAGGTTAAGCCCGATGAATCCCTGACGGCTCTCATTGACTGGCGTCAGCGCGCACAAGCGGTACTCGACTGACGCATAAAACAAGGCCGATCAATGCAGTTTGATCAACGAGCATACAGGTCGGGGGGGCGCTGTTTCTCTCTTTGGTTCGGACTGCTCGCGGGACTCATGATATCCAGTTGTGCCGAGCGTGAGGTGGGCACTACCAAGCTAGCCAACTACATTGGTCGTCTGAGCACTGCAGCGGATGAACAGCGAGAGCGCCATGACAGCTGGCCTCGGGTGGAGCTCCCCTCTGAACTCGAGGCAGCGTCATTAACGCCAACCGGTTCGCTATCCCTCATCGACTTCCTGTCCCTGAGCGGCTGCGAGGTGCAAGTGAACATTGCCAAGCGCAATACGTCGATGGGGCGAACTGCATCGGCATCGCAGCGCCTCATCCTCGATCTCGAGTTTTTACGGTTAGCGCCTCCCTGCATGGCACTCATGCAGGAAAAAGGCGATGACAGCGTTGCCGACACACTCCAAGAAAATATTGAGCTCCGACGCACTAGCCTGCCTGCACGTATCTTCTCCGCAATCCTCGCAGGTCCCGAGTGGCGAAAATTTTGGGAACAACCCATGTTGTTGGGAGCGTATCCCGAGTCAGCAAGTGGTGACTCAGCACAAGCGCTGTGGGAACTATCCACAAGGGTGCAGCGTTTTGTTGACCACAGCTGGTCTGCCAGCGATGAGGATCTCGAGCCACTGCTGGCCCTGATAAGGGCGAACGCAGGCGGACAGCTGCTGGCAGCGGCCGCAATTCAGTCAGGCCACCTGGAACAAGCCAACCACATATTGCGCAAGGCACACACCAAAGGCATCTACTGTAAAAATGAGACACTCACCGAGGCGGGGACGATCACGAAAACGGTGGTGGCCAAATACTTTGCTGCAGATGTGCAGCGATGGTCTGCGCAGGTTTCACAGCGACATTATGAGGTTCAATCTGCGCTACTTGCGCTGGAGGGGCACCTTTCAGCCACGTTGCCACAACCGTACCTGGACTGGATTGCCGAACGGGACGCGCTGCTACACCGACTTTACGCTGCACCCAGAGAGCACGTTGCGGTCATCAAGGAGACAGTAAATGCCTGCTAGGTACCCAATTAGAGGTGTCATCTCCTACCTTGCGCTCTGATATATTGCTCAACGTGAAATATCGCGCCCGTTAAGGCGACGGTAAAAGACCAACTTATTAGAAAACGCAGGGACAAGAGACACGACATGGTTCAGGTCATTTCAGCAACGCTGCAACCCAGCCTGTGTGCAACGGGGAAGTCCGATCCGCAGCCCCTGCGAGTCGGGCTCTATCAAATGAAGTGGTACGACGATCCGAGCGAACACCTCGAACAGCTTCATGCCGGGGTCGCTGCCTGTGCCCACGCAGGCGCGCAGATTGTTTTCTTGCCCGAGCTCACACTTAGCCGATACCCCGCGGATAAACGACCCCAGTCAGTGGGCGACCGTCAGCCGGAAGACATTATGAATGGACCATCGGTGACCTTTGCCAAAGATGCGGCTCGCGAAAATGATGTATTTGTTCAGGTATCGCTTTATGAAAAAGTTGAGCGAGATGATGAACTAGGCTTCAACACGGCGTTATTGGTAGCGCCTAATGGCGAGATAGTGGCGCAAACCCGGAAGCTTCACATTCCAGTCACCGAGGGCTATTTCGAGGACTGTTATTTTGCTGAAGGTCCCAGTGACAATCCCTATCCTATCCACGGCGTGGCTGTGGACTCCGCAGACGTCAATGTGGGGTTACCCACCTGTTGGGATGAATGGTTCCCGGAAGTGGCACGAAACTATGGGCTTCGGGGAGCCGATTTGCTGTGTTACCCGACGGCCATTGGATCTGAGCCCGATCATCCTCAGTTCAATACACGACCCCTTTGGCAATCGGTCATTGTGGGCCACGCGATTGCCAATGGCCTCTTTATCGCTGTACCAAACCGAACAGGTATGGAGGGATTAATCCGGTTCTATGGCGGCAGCTTCATTGCCGACCCCTTCGGACGAATTTTGGTGGAAGCGCCGGAGAATGAAGAGGTGGCCCTGGTCGCCGAAATCGATCTGAATCACCGGCAAGACTGGCTTCAGCTGTTCCCGTTTTTTGCAACCAGACGACCCGACACCTACGCCAAGCTAACCGAGCCGGTAACCAACCCCCGTCAGCAAGATGGGCATGGAGCGACCGGACCTATCCCCGGCATCTCAGCAGAGTGAGTCGATAACCATGTGGAACATGCCGCCTGAATGGCAACCCCACACTGCCACCTGGATGGGTTTCCCGACCGGTGCCTATGACACAGCCGGTGTCAGCGATGACGACGTCTTTGACGCCTGGTCTCGGGTCGCGAATACCATCTCTGAGCATGAGCCTGTTCATATGCTTTGCCACCCGCAGCGGCTGCCCGTTGCACGAAAGAAGTTAGCAAGCGCTGTAACACTGCATGTATTCGAGACTGATGATGCATGGATGCGCGACTCAGGGCCCACCTTTGTGACAGGTCAGAATGGGCTTGGCGGTGTCGACTGGATTTTTAACGGCTGGGGCGATCACACGGCATTTGATTGGTCACAGGATGCAAAAGTGGCTCGCCACATTATCGAGCTCACGGGTGCCGAGCGTATTGAATCAGAACTTGTCAACGAAGGCGGTGGCATTCATGTCAGCGGTGATGGCGACGTGCTGCTTACCCGCACAGTGCAACTCGATCCGGGCCGAAACCCAACCACTACTGAACAAGCTGTGGAAGACGATATCCATCAGAAGCTGGGTACACAACGCGCCATTTGGTTCGATCGCGGCTTGTGGCGAGATTATCAGGACCACGGCACGCGGGGACACGTCGATATGATCGCGGCCTTTGCCCCCGATGGCTCAGTGCTGCTGCACCGCCAGTTCGATACCAACCATCCAGACCATGAACTGTGGCAGGGCCATTGTGAGACCCTCGAAGCCGCGGGCTTCAAGGTACGTGCACTTCCCGCTCCGCGCATAGCGAAAGACAACACGGGCTGGGTCGATTACAGTTATGTCAACCACTACGTCGGAAATGGCTTTGTTTTGCTCCCCGCCTTCAACGATCGTACTGACGAGCATGCCGTTGAAATTCTTAAAGATCTGTATCCGGATCGCCACGTAGCCAATTTGGATTCGCGCACTTTGTTTGCCATGGGTGGGGGTATACACTGCATCACCCAGCAACAGCCTGCCCTACCTTAAGGTCCGCGCGCTGTCACACGAAGCCTAAGGGGATAGCGATGTTTACATATTTAAAACCCGGCATACGTGAGCGCCTTATCAATGAGGAAAAGCTCTTTCGAATCGATGCCGACGGAAACCGAATGGAGGCAGATGGTGTTGGCACGTCAGGACAGCGCATCGTTAATTTGCTGGGTCCCATTCCACTTCCGCTTGCGCGAGGCGAACAACGCCCAACGGCCAAATGGTATGCCACCGTTCGCGCGACCGAGCTGGCCGAAGTCGAAAATCTAGCGTCGAACCTGCGTGAGCAGGGCGGTCAGCATTTATTTGCCAACCTGGCGTCCAGTATGGCAATTAACAGTGTTCTGGAAATTGGCCCAGCCGCAACATCCAAATCCCCACTGGTTCGAGTCCACTCCTCGTGCTTAACCGGAGACGTCTTTGGCTCCCAGCGCTGTGAGTGTGGCCCTCAATACGAAGCAGCCATCGATCGAATTGCGGAAGATCCCGACGGTGGCTATCTCATTTACATGGCGGGGCACGAAGGTCGCGGTATTGGCCTTTGGGCAAAGGCTGCAACCTACCTACTCCAGGATGCAGGTGAGGACACCTACCAGGCTAACCGCTCGCTGGGTTTGCCGGATGATTGTCGCGACTTTAGCGATGCAGCATCCTTACTCAAGTACTTCGGACAGGGTAGACCGCTCAGGCTACTAACCAATAATCCGAAGAAGATGGAAGACCTCACTGCAATGGGTGTGCAGAACCTCACGCGGGTGAAACATGTCTCAGGGGTCAATGACTGTAATCGACGGTACTTGGAAGCAAAGCGCGAGTGGGGTCATGGCCTCGATGAGGACGATCTCGATTAGACCACGCCAGCCCTGTTCCCCTCGAGTCACAGGGACCTTAGTTAAGCCACTCGGGCAGAGGCTGGTCACCCAGGGATAGCTCCATGGTGTTGTCGCCTGACGAGGACGCACCCTTCCCCACCATTTCGTCGTAAGCGCTGCGCTGACGAAGTACCGCTTCCACCTTGCCGAACTGCTTTATTTGGCGCTGCATTGACAGCAGATTGGTGGTCTTCAAGGGCTTACCGGTATTGTCAGCTATCAGGTGCTCCTCTCCATTTATCTGCACGAACGCAATGTAGAGACTTAGATCGACCGACTCGATGACAAAGCGGTCAATATTGGATTTATGCCTGATTTCTTTGAGTCGGAGCTTCATCGTTTCTGACCTTAATGACCCAGCCGTTTTCGCCTAGTGAGCCTAGTTCTACGAAAAACGCTCAGACTCGGTTTTTCCGCCGCCAATTACCGATGACAGGAGACAGAATATCGAGGCCCTTGTAACGACTGAGATCGTCGGGGGCCGTCTCTACCGCAGACCATAGGGACTCCAATGCCCCCTCGATGGGCAACAATGCTGTTAGATCACAGATATGAACGCGAATTGTGAACGCAATGGCGCCTGACTTGGGTAGGCGGCGCAGAGACTGTCGCTCAGCGCGGTACCAGAGCTGATCAGAGGCGGGATCCACCTGCCATTCATCGCGCGACATTAAATCCGGATGCGGCATCAGCGACCAGTTAAAACGCTGAGTGAATCGATCTGTGGGAAGTCGGTTGAAGAACCGATCAATCTGGTCTCCGATCTCGTCATTTAATCGAGGAATTGGGCTGTGAACTTCCGCCATGGTGGAACCCAGCTTTTCTTCGAGCCGCCAGTCACTCGGACTGCACAGTGAAGCCGCGACTAGCCGATATTTCCCCTGCGCATTGGGCTGCATCACCACCAGGTCGTCAGCCACGACCAAGGATGCTCGCCATAACGCCTCTGCGTCTAGCAGCTCTGATTTTTGCAGGCTGGTTTCTACTCCCGCGAGATCAAAGACCAATCCCGCGAATTCTGCCGCCGCATTCACGCCCTCATCCAGAACGGCATAAATCCGTCTGCCGAGCTGCTCACGAACAGATACCTTGTGTGCTCGCCACCCAATCGATGGCATGGTATCTACCCATGGCCCGCTCATAGGCGCCAAACCCATCGCGACAATGCGTGGGTCGTTACAGTGAGGGAGAAACGCCGGAGTCTGTTCTATCCGTTCAAAAGATGGACGGCTCTGGGTCATTGCATCGTCTTGGGGAATCATGCGCGCATGATGCCAGAGCTTACCCATATCACCATTACCTCGAGAGGAGAAACTCTGGACGAACTTCCTACGTACAGTGGTGTTTACCGTTTCTTCTCATCCGAAGATACGCTGCTCTACGTTGGAAAAAGCATCGACATACGTGCTCGCATTCAGTCCCATTTTCAGGAGGGTAGAAAACCGGGACGACACCAGCGCATCATGTCCCAAGTGGTACGCATAGAAACGCGAGCCACTGCTGGAGAGATAGGTGCGCTGCTCGTCGAAAATGCGGCCATCAAGGCCGAAACGCCGCTCTACAACCGTCGTCAGCGACAGGTCAGAAAGCTGTGGACCATTCATCTGAATCGATCTCGCGATAATTTTCTGCAACCCGTCAGTGCTGACTTCTCGCCATGGGGCGAGAGAGCACTGGACAGTTATGGCCTGTTCCATAACCGCCGTCACGTCGACAACACCGTTCGACGACATGCTCGTGATCACGGACTGTGTCTGCGCATGTTGGGTCTCGATGCCGGCAAGGGGCCCTGCTTTCAGTATCAACTGAAACGCTGTGATGGTGCCTGCGCCGGCGTTGAAACCCCTGAAGAGCACAACGCACGTCTGCTGTCGGTGCTAGACCGCGATCGTATTGCTGCCTGGCCTTTTACCGGACCACTGCTCTTGGTGGAGCGCAATATACGACCGCAGCGCAATCAACCGGCCGAGCAGTACCACCTTGTCAATCACTGGTCTTGGCTTGGCTGCTTCGACGACACCGGAAATGCGCGCAAGGCATCTCAAGATAACCATCAAACCGTCTTCGACCGCGATGCCTATCGTATGCTCATGAGCGCACTGCGCAAGGGTAAACTGGACCTCGTTAATGCGTTAACACTGGAGTCGGTCGACAACCCCCTTATTGGCGAGAACTTCGACTAGTGGCAGTCAATATTGTCTGGTTTAAACGCGACTTACGATTGACGGACCACGCTGCTCTCCAGCTCGCGTCACAGCTACCCGAACCCACGCTTCTGGTTTATCTCATCGAGCCAAGTCTGCTTCGAAACCCGCATTATCGAGGGCGTCACTGGCAGTTCATTGGCCAATCCCTAGAGGATCTCCAACACGCTGTACAGGTGACAGGTCACCGCATTGCCGTGCTGGAAGGCGATGCCGTCGAGGTCTTTGCTGAGGTTCATCGCAGGCTGGGTGTTAAGCGTCTACTGTCCTACGAGGAGACGGGTCTCGAGGTGACGTTCAAACGCGACCAAGCCCTATCGAAGTTTTGCCAAGTAGCGGGTATCGAGTGGCGAGAATTCCAGACCAACGGGGTCGAACGTGGCCGACGGGATCGAAAAGGTTGGAATCGATCATGGCACCGTGTCATGTCTGGTGAAATTCACCCGGTTGATCTCGCGTCAGTAAAATCGATCAGTGCCGCAGCGTCAGAGCAACTCGATGCTCTGCGTAGCAAGCGGTATCGCCAATGGATTAAGCACCGTGGCGATATGCAAGCCGGCGGTCCGACTCAGGCAGATCAGGTACTCAAGAGCTTTCTCACTGACCGCGGCTGGGGCTATCAAAAATTCATCTCCAAACCTGAGCAAAGTCGAGCACACTGTTCTCGACTCTCTCCCTATCTCGCCTGGGGTAATCTGAGTATGCGACAGGCCTACCAGGCCCTTATGCAACAGGAAAAAAAGCAGGGCTGGGGGCGTGCAATGAGTGCGTTTGAGTCGCGCCTTCACTGGCACTGTCACTTCATCCAGAAATTCGAGATGGAGTGTCGGATGGAGTTCGAGGACATCAACAGAGGCTACGCTGTGCAGCCACGATATCACGACGATGGCCTCGTCTCGGCATGGAAAGAAGGTATGACCGGGTACCCTTTGATCGATGCAACCATGCGCGCGCTCAAGGCCACCGGCTATGCCAACTTTAGGTCACGAGCCATGTTAGTGAGCTTTCTCACTCACCACCTCTGGCAGGACTGGCGGGCCGGAGTGACCCACTTGGGATCCCTGTTTTTGGACTTTGAGCCCGGTATTCACTATCCGCAAATGCAAATGCAGGCGGGCGTTACCGGCATTAATACGATACGTATCTACAACCCAATCAAGCAGTCTCTGGATCACGATCCAAACGGTGAATTCATCCGCAAATGGGTGCCAGAACTCAAGGATTTACCGACACCGCTTGTTCACCAACCATGGGTTATGTCACCTATCGAACGCCTGCTTCAGCCCATCGACTACCCAGCACCCATTGTCGACCTGAAAGAGTCCTACAAACGCGCACGAGACACACTGTGGAAATTAAAAACCGATCCGATGGTGGCGCGAGAAAGAGCGCGTATACTCAATCAACATGTCGAAAGGCGTTATCAGAAACGCTTTGAGGAAAACGAGGCGGGTTAACCGGATACGCTAACTATGTTCAGTCCCCAATGGCAGCACTCCTATCAGGCTCTCGGTAGCGGCTACACGAGTCGAGCCAATCCTGACCCCGCCAGCTCGCCCGAGTGGATGGGTTGGAATGAAACCCTCGCCGAGGAGCTTCAGTGGCCGCAAGATCTGAGAAAAACAGACGAGGCACTGGCCATCTTTGCAGGGCAAAGCACACTGGAAGGCACAAGCCCAACTGCATCGGTTTACGCTGGCCATCAATTTGGTCAGTACAATCCCCAACTGGGGGATGGGCGAGCCATCTTGCTCGGCGAGTGGGCGGTGAGTCCGGCAAAGCACTATGACGTCCAGCTCAAGGGTGCGGGACAAACACCCTACTCCCGCGGAGGCGATGGCAAGTCGCCCGTGGGGCCCGTTGTCAGGGAGTATCTGGTTTCGGAGGCCATGCATCATCTGGGCGTGCCCACCACTCGAGCGCTGGCAGCCATCGCTACCGGTGATCGAGTGTTTCGAAATGATGTAGAGCCCGGCGCAGTCATGGTGCGCGTTGCCAAAAGCCACTTGCGCTTTGGAAGTATTCAGTACTTTGCAATGACACGAGAGGGTGATGGGCTCGCAGAGCTTGTGGAGTATGCAGCAGAACGCCATTTCCCCAATATCATCGCGGCGAAAGGGGCTGACTCTGCCGCCGCCAAGGCCGAGGTGCTACTCGAGGAGACGGTTAAGCGGATAGCCTCCTTAGTGGCTCATTGGCAAAGCCTCGGATTCGTTCATGGTGTTATGAATACGGATAATATGCTGCTGTCCGGGGAAACCATTGACTACGGACCCTGCGCGTTTGTCGATACGTTTAAAGCCGACGCCATGTTCAGCGCAATTGATAGTCAGGGACGCTACCGGCTCTCGAATCAGCCCGGCATTGCCCACTGGAACACCAGTGTTCTAGCGTCATGTTTGCTGAAGGTACTGAACTCGAGCGAGGATCGCGCTGTCGCCTATGCGCAGTCAGTGGTCGACGAGTTCCCACGTTGGTACACCGATGCCTTCAAAACACGGGTTGCAGCGAAACTGGGTCTGGACAGTTTTAGACCTGAGGACACTGAACTTCACGATGGTTTCCTCAAGACATTAGAAGAGGATCAACTGGACCTGTCACTTGCCTATCGGTGGCTGACTCACCAAGCCCTGGAAGACAGGGGTCACACACCCATCGGAGACTTGTGTGTACCCAGCGCTGGGCTACTCGACTGGCAATCTGTCTGGCAGCGACGGCGGGCAAGCAACAAGGCGGACTCACAAATGACGGGGGACCTCATGTGTCAGGCTAATCCTGTGGTGATTCCACGCAACCACCATATTGCCGCTGCCATCGAAGAGGCCGAATCCCAAGACTACGACTACTTACAGGCGGCCTCTGGTCGCTGGAAATCGCCTTTTGAATGGCAGGACAGCGACACGCTATGGGCCGCACCGCCCACTCCTACCGAACGTGTCACACGAACGTTTTGCGGCACATGACCCACACGGCCTTGCGCGTGTCTTCATAGCTCAACGGTGCGCAGGCCTGTATAATTAGCCGTCCCAAATATGGAGAGTCGGGTGAAAACAGAGTTTCTCGGGAAAACAGTCAGCGGTCCTTTCACGATTCCCTCAGGAATTGTCTCGACAGCTCCCAGCATTATTCAGCGAATCTTTGACGACCTCCCTGAAATCGGCGTAATCACCACCAAAAGCGTGGGACCTGTTCCGCGCGCAGGTAATCGTGAGCCTGTCTACAGCCAGTATGCACCGGGTTGCTTTGTCAACGCGGTTGGGCTGACCAACCCGGGCGCCGAAGAGGCTCGCAAAGGCTTTGAGTCACTCACGATTCCCGAAGATCGCTTTCTGCTCGTCTCCATTTTTGGCGGCAATATAGATGAGTTTGTTGAGGTCGCTAAAATTCTGGCACCTGTCGCTGACGGCCTAGAACTCAATCTCTCCTGCCCCCACGCGCAGGGCTATGGTATGGCCATGGGCCAGGACCCTGAGATGGTCAAGGCGATCGTGAGTGCGGTCAAAGCCGCTGTTGACGTTCCGGTGATTCCAAAACTCACACCCAATGTAGACCGGATTGAAGACATTGGTCTTGCTGCGCTCGAGGCCGGCGCCGATGGGCTCTGCGCCATTAATACTGTGGGGCCTGGCTACACCGAAAGTCATGGCCACCCGGTACTCAGCAACGGCATGGGCGGCATGTCAGGTAGCGGCGTTCTGCCCACAGCGCTCAAGTGCATTCGTGCGCTAAAAGCCATAACTGACAAGCCCATCATTGGCTGTGGCGGTCTGTCGACTGCGGATGATTGCCGAGCGGCCATTAGCGCCGGCGCCTCGATTATTGGTGTCGGCTCAGCGTTGAGCGGCATGGATACGGAAGACATGAACACCTACTTCCGCCAGCTTCAGACCGACCTGGATAACGGATCCAACAAGGCGAAGGCAGGCCTCAACCTGGATCTTGATATGGACTTTGCGCTCTACAAGGTCGTTGCCAATGAACCTGTCTGCGAGGACATCACTGTTGTCACTCTTGACGGCAATATCAACATTCAACCCGGCGAGTATGTGTTTGTGTGGATACCGGGAGTGGGTGAGAAACCATTCTCCTGTCTCACTGACTCACCGTTACGGCTGGCCGTCATTGATGTGGGGCAGTTCACCAGTGCTAGCTATCAGCTGAAACCCGGAGACAATGTCTATATTCGAGGGCCGCATGGCGCACCCGTCATACCCAAAGATGATGCCAATATCATCTGCGTCGCCGGAGGCACCGGCTTGGCCGCCGTGTATCAGGTAGCACGTGACTTTGGGTCAAACGAGAATCCAGCACAGATATTTGCGGGCGCGCGCAGTGCCAATCGCTTGTACTTCACCGAAGAGTGTAAGGATATCGCCGAGGTCCACATTGCAACGGACGACGGCAGCGCTGGTTTCAGTGGTCGAGTAACAGACGCCCTGCGTGACTATCTCGAAACGCTCGATGCCGATACGTTGGCACGAACCGAGTTCTACAACTGCGGGCCGGAGCCTATGATTCATGCCGCCGAAGCAGTCCAACGTGACTTTGTCGGCGCCTCACAGATGTTCAGTGCAATCGACTACACCACGAAATGTGGTGTTGGTATTTGCGGTGCCTGTGCATCACACGATGGACGCCGGATTTGCGTTGACGGCCCCTTCATCAACACGCAATAGATGTGTCACCCTGACGGATAACAATAAGCGAGGTAGCTATGGGAGCCAAACTGGTTATTACATCGATCATCATCACCGCCGTGGTTTTTGCGGTCGCATGGATGGGTGATCAAACAGGCTCTGAGCTGTATGGACTACCGCTCATGACCGCCATGGCTCTGGGTATCTTTGGGGTTCAGTGGATTGGGCTCATTCACGCGCGATTTTTTGAGACCGAGCATTACTTTGATCTCGTTGGCAGTCTGACCTACATCACCGTCACGGTTTTTGCGCTTCAGCAAGCTGCTGAAATAGGGTTACGCCAACAAATTATTGCTGGCGTAGTGATAGTTTGGGCAGCACGCCTTGGGCCCTTTCTATTTAGGCGCATTCAAAAGGCCGGTGAGGACCGACGCTTCCGAAAGATTAAGCTGTCGACGCCGCGATTCCTGCTTACTTGGACCCTCCAAGGCACCTGGGTATTCCTTACCGCTGGCGCGGCACTGGCAGCCATCATGACGTCCAATACAGCCCCACTAGGCACCGTGTTTTACGTGGGCGCCGCCATGTGGGTTTTGGGCTTTGCTGTCGAGGTCATCGCAGACAGCCAGAAGAGTGCCTTTAAGGCGGATCCTGCTAATGAGAACAAATTCATCACGACCGGTATCTGGGCAAGAGCGCAGCATCCGAACTACTTCGGTGAAATTCTTCTTTGGGCAGGTGTCGCGGTCATGGCCCTGCCCTCTTTAAGTGGTAGCGCGATGATTTTCCTCATCTCGCCCGTCTTTGTTGCTGTGTTACTCACTCGAATTAGCGGTGTTCCACTCCTGCGAAAGACCGCAGGTGCGCGTTGGGGTGACGACCCTGAGTACCAGGCCTATTTGAAGAACACGCCTCTGCTCATCCCACGCATATTCTGATTCGCGACGACCAATACAGTGCATAAAAAAGCCGGCAACTGCCGGCTTTTTTGTTCCTGACCACCTCGCGCGAGGCTCTCGACTTAAGCGTACGAAGCCTTAAGGTCCGACAGGCACTGGTGGAAACCCGTCATCGTCGATTCGACGACCTCAGCGGCCGTTCTCGCCTCATTGATGCGCCCCATGACCTGTCCGGTCAGCGGGATGGCGGCCTCCAGATCCCCTCCGAAGTAGAGATCCAGGATGTTCGCCATGTGCTCAAACGGTTGGAACTGTCCCAAAAGTTCGAGTTCGCCCGTGCGTTCGGTACGCATCGCTCGAAGCGCAGGCCGACCCTGCTGGTTCAAGAAAACGGTATCCGTTGCTTTCCCCTCGTAAATTGCGTTTTTCCAGTTCTGATGAACCGGTGAATCCGAACAGCTCAACATGGCCGTCCCCAACTGAACACCCTCGGCGCCCATGGCAAACGCTGCCGCCATCGTCGGCCCGTCGCAAATACCGCCAGCAGCAATGATCGGCACATCGGTGCGCTCCCGAATAAGCGGCAACAGCACCATAGTGGAAACCGGTCTTGGATTTTTAAAGCCGCCACCCTCACCGCCTTCGACCACGAGGCCATCGACACCGGCATCGAGTGCTTTGAGCGCCATATCGAGTGTTGGTACCACGTGAAAAACTTTGATGCCCGCTTCCTGAAAATCCTTCGTGCAAAGATCAGGACTACCCGAGGAGGTGGTGACAAACTTGATGCCTTGCTCGATGACAAAGTCGATGACATTCGTCCCCTTAACAAAGGCTAGCGCGACGTTCATACCAAAGGGCTTATCCGTCAGCTCATGCATCTTGCGCACTTCTTCCTGGATGGCATCGAAATCACCCGAGGATGTTTCAATGATGCCCATAGCGCCGGAGTTCGATACCGCAGACGCGAGCTGTGCTCGGGCAATCCAACCCATTGGTGCCTGCAAAATGGGATAATCCACACCGGTCATCTCGGTCACGCGATTGTTAATAGGCTTTGGTTTCACATCTACCTCGTATTCTTATAAAGCGCTGGCTGAGCCAACATACCGGACCCGTAGTCGCGGTCAAGCAAATAGCGATAAGCTGTCACACAGCGCACAGATACTCCGACCTTTGATTTAGGAACCACAGAATGATGATTCGCTCACTCCCACTATTAGGCCTCGTTGTTGCACTCACCGTTGTACCGCTGTCAGACGGAGTCGAGGCTACCGAGTCACGGGAGTTACGCTTCCCTCCACTGGAGGATGGACGTCTGGTGCTGTCGGTGGACACTCACACACACAGCGTCTTCTCGGACGGACACGTCTGGCCCACGGTACGGGTTTGGGAAGCCAACAAGGATCGGCTCGATGCCATGGCGATCACCGAGCACCTCGAGTATCAGCCCAACCGCGATGACATTCCCCATCCTGACCGCAACCGTGCCTTCGAGCTCGCGGTAAAGGAAAACAAGCGAGGTCGCGAGCGCACCGACCTGCTCGTCATTCCCGGCGCCGAGATCACCCGCAAATACGCACCGGGTCACGTGAACGCACTGTTTATCGAGGACACAAACCCACTGCTCACGGTAAAGCACCGTCGGGAGGAGACCTATGATACCGCTCGTAAAGCCCTACGAGCAGCGAAAGCCCAGCAAGGCTTCATGATCTGGAATCATCCCGCCTGGCCGCGCGACTTTCCCGACGGCGTCATCAAAATATCGAAAGAGCAGCAGGCGCTCTTCGATGAAGGACTCATTCAAGGCATCGAAGTCGCCAATGGCGACTACTTCAATGACTCATCGCTCCAAGTCGCGTTGGACCATGACCTCACTATCATTGGCGCCTCGGATATCCACGGTCTGATCGACTACGACTACGACATTAACGGGGGCGGTCACCGCACAGTGACGCTGGCCTTTACCACCGAGAGGAGTGTGGAAAGCATCGCCACGGCCCTCTTTCGACAGCAGACCGTTGCAGTCTTCGACCGACAGTTCATTGGCAGAGAAAATGAGCTTAAGACCCTTTTCACAAGCATGGTGAGCTTCGAACGCCTCCCAGCGCGCCGCGATGACAGCCAACAAACCGCAGTGCGTATCAGCAACGCAGGACCCATTGATATTGAACTGGAAGTGCTTGGCGATGTGAGTCTGAATAAGTCAGCCGGGTACGTGACCGTGCCGTCTCATGGCTCGACGATCATCCTGGTTCTTGATCACGCACCGAGCGACGAAATTGAACTCCAGCTTGAGTGGCTCAATAGCTGGCGGGCACCAAAGACGCACGCACAAATTAACCGTCAGTTGTAAAACGCCAAGTTAAAAGAAGTCGGCTCCAGTAACCAGTTTTGCTCGAGACAACTGTGACACCACAAATGTTTGCCTAATTACGCCTTAGGCTCGGTTCTGAAGCCACCACTCCATTTCTTCAATGTGGTCCTTGCCAAAGAACTGCTCGTCACCCACAAAAAACGAGGGAATGCCGAAGACGCCGCGATCAACGGCGCCTTGTGTGTTGACCATGAGCTGTGCCTTTACTTCGGGGTTTTGTGTAGCGTCTAACAAAGCCTGACCGTCAAAACCGGCGGTATTAAACGCGCTGACAAACACGTCAGGGTCATCCATCTTCAGGCCGTCTTCCCACATCATTTTGACACCCGCCTCAATGTAGGGTGCGACATCATTGTCACGACCATAAGCAACGCAGGCACGCATCAGTAGCAACGTGTTGACGGGGAAATTAGGATTCATCGCGAACTTGTTGAGTCCGTGACGATCGCAATAGCGCTCAATTTCGCGCATGAACATCGCGTTTTTCCCAGAGACACCCGCGAAATTCATCATGGGCGGCTGGTTGTTGGTCGACTTGAAAATACCGCCGAGTAAGCAGGGTGTAATCTTGAGCTGGGCACCGGTTCGCTCGGCTACATCCTTTACGGTGAAATACGATAGATAGGCGTTTGGACTGCCAAAATCGAAGATGAATTCAATGGTTTTACTCATGGATAGCCCCTTATTGTTGTTATAAAAATAAGAACGTTAGTAGGCCAATAAACAGTTGCCCTGTCCAGCAGGTCAGCTGGCTTATTTAAGCACTCAAACACCGGTGAGCGGGTTCTGGGTAGTCACCACTAGACGAACTGAATTCCAACCAACAAAACCAGCTGCACCATATTAATGCCAACAGATAACTTGTGGTCCCGATCGAAACGTCGACCCGCTTCAACATTACCCGCCAATTGCGCGTCGCGTGCCGCATTGATGCGCGGCAATAACCACTGCCTTACCCAAAGCGTCGAGACACCTACAAACAGACAAACGATGGCCGCTTGGTAAGCAGTCTCGTCATTGGCCGCCAAGAACAACAGAGCGGCAATGAGACTCAGAGCGATCATGAAGGCGTAATAGCGGGGAAACATCGAACGTAAAAACGCTCCAGCTTGCGCCTCAGGCAGCGAGGTGAAAACCACCGGCGCCACAACCGAAGGAAAAAAAAGCATAGCGCCCAGCAGCATTAAGACCAGCGCATTTGCGAACTCCAGCATGAATCCCTCCTACCGTTTGTACTGGGTGGGACAGTAGCCACGACCCACATCGAAGCCGCGCAACTTACGATGCTTGGTTACGCGGCCCGTGACCCGCTTGCGCCACAACCGAAATGAACTCGCTTTCATCTCACGGCGCATGAGCTTGATGGTCTCGGGCTCGCTTAAGCCAAAGGTTGCTTCAATAACCTCAAAGGGCGTCCGGTCTTCCCACGCCATTTCAACGACGCGGGACACCTCTGACTCAGTCAATGTGTGCTTAGGTACTGGCATGGTGTGATGGTAAGACTCTGAAAGAGGCGATACCTCTGCCGTCTGGGCTGTGTTCGGGTTCGTCCTTGAAAAAATTAGGACCGCGTAAGCTCGCAACGCCGCCAGCCGCGCAGAGAATTAATTAACCACCACGACTCAACCTTCTCGATATCTGCCAAAGGCAGTGATCGCTCAGATACCGTGCCTTCATCGATTAACTCGTCGCGTAATACCCCGGGCAGTAAGCCGTCGGTAAGTGGCGGCGTGAATAAACGACCGCCCATCTGATACACGACATTAGCAATCGCACTCTCAGTGACATGTCCCAACTCATTCACCAGAAGTGGCGATACACCCAGGGGTACTTCCGCGACCGCGCGATCGTATGCCTCGCGACGACTCGTTTTATGAATCAGGAAGGGATCCTTGGACTCAACGGGGGTCGGCGAGATTAAAAGAGATAGGCACTCACCGTGGGCAGCAACTGGGTCTGGGACAACAGGATGAAGGGTATGACTCAGAGCACCGCATCGATTGAGTTGCAGCCGCAATCGCCACTGCTGTCTGCTGTCAATCGACCGAAGAAGCTCAGCGAGATAGGTCTCCACTGACTGTTTATCAAACGCGAACGACCAATACTGTGCGGACTTTTCAAGTCGTGACAAATGGCGTACCAAGCGAGTGATCTTGCCCTTGGTAATGCCCATGGTTTCGAACAAGTGAAATCCTGGGTCAGGCTGTTTTAGGATCCGCGCCTTGGTCTGGAGCTCCTCAAACTCGTCGCTGGGGTCCGAATCCCAGACGATGCCGCAGCCCACACCAAACCGGCTCTTCCCACCGCGCGAATCACTCCATGCTGTCCTAATGGCGACGTTAAAACTCGCAAACCCAGTCGGTGCAATGACACCGAGAGCACCAGTGTAGAGCCCCCGAGGACTGTCTTCCAATCGATCGATGACCTCAACCGCTGCGTGCTTTGGCGCGCCCGTAATCGACGCGGCGGGAAATAAGGCCGTAAAGATATCGGCGATGCTAGCCGACACTTCGGTTTTCACGGTTGAGGTCATCTGCCAGACACTAGGATAGCGTTCGACCCCAAACAGCTCATCGACGGATACCTTACCGGTGGACGACAAACGGGCAAGATCGTTGCGCACCATGTCGGTAATCATGACGTTCTCAGCGCGGTTCTTTGTCGAGGCTTGTAACCAATGCGCGTTGGCCTCATCCGCCACGGCTTCGGGTTTACGCCCCACCGTGCCTTTCATCGGCTTGCTCCAAACCACACCCTCTTCACGTTCGAAAAATAGCTCAGGAGAGGCGGAGCAAACGGTCATCTCAGGTCCGCTAAGAAAAACGGCATGAGGCATATCCAGTGACCAGCGAACAAAATCTGCCAGCGTCACCTGACTCTGATTTGACATGCGTGACGTCAGGTTGATCTGATAGGCCTCCCCCGCACCAATCATCGATTTAATCCGATCGACCTTCGACTCAAACGATTCCCTTGACTCCAACAGCTGCCAATCGGCAACGGTCTGCTCATCGGGTGAATAGAGATCTGTCAGTGAACTGATATGGGTCTCATTGGCGAACAGGGCAAAACACACCAAGGGCATATCAATGTGTCGCTGAGGGAACTTGCGATCGAAGGCATGACTGGCCTCGTACGCGACATAACCCACTGCATACAGGCCGTCGCTACTTGCGCGCTCCTCGACCGTCTTCAGTACCGACAAGACGGAGCGGTGTTCCGACGCCACAAGGACGTCTTGGCAGTTCTCATACACTGCCCAATTACCTTTCTTGGCGTTACGTACTATGGCACGGTCAAACATGATTTAGGCGGTGGTATGTAGCGGTCAATGAAGTGAGATAAACGCAAAGGGATGGCAACTCGATCACTCGCACATTATGCCTGCTTTCTTCACTATTTCGACGCCCGCGTTTAAAGAAAAATCGGTGACGCCAAGACATTTCGGTGCAGTCTTTTATTTAGGTAAAGACCCTCCAGTAACGGCAGCATCGGGATTCTGTTAATACAAACTTTGGTTATTAACTTACTCGGACTGAGCGCTCGAATTCTACGGCTTGTCACATCACCTAATCTAAAACGTCTGCCAGACGCCTTAAATTTGCACTTACCAAAGCGTGTACTAGCCTGAGTAGGGGATGTCCCCGAAACTTTTAATCAAAAAACAGGACGACAGCATGAAAAAACTCATTTCTATCGCGGCTTTACTGACAACGCTGGTCTTCGCACCGCTTACCACGGCGGAAATATGGAAAGATTATGGCTTGAGCGAAGAGATCACTGAATTGACTGTCGTCTCAGTAAAACCAAATTATGTTGACGCTTACTTGACCCGCCTTAAAAAGACCTGGGTTAGCTCCATGGAGATTCAGAAGGACATGGGCGTTGTCATGGATTACAACGTCTGGGCAGCAAATGTAGCGGCACAGCCAAATGTTTTCCTGACCGTGACCTACAAAAACATGGGTGCGATGCAAGGAAGTAAAGAGGGATACGACGCGCTAATGAAGGCCATGACCGAGCGCTTTAATGCGGATCAGGACGAACAAGAGGAACTTGCTCAGGGCTACGAGGACTACAGAGAGATTGTTGATTACGTCATCCTCAACAGGGTTGAATATTGAAACGAAAGCGAAGAGAGTAACAGAGCGGCGCAAGCCGCTCTTTTTTTTGCAGCAACGCGTTAATAAATAGAAACAGAGTAGCGTGAGATGAAAATTGATCTTTTAGATAAAGAATTGATGTCGTGGCAAGACTACGGCCCAGATGATCGCTTCACTTTTCCCATTGGTTACGGCGGTGCCATGCTGGGACACGATGGACAAGGTCATATCGATCTGCTCTATCGATGGGAGCCGGGAAAGTACTGTCATTTTCATCGTCACCTGTGTGAAGTGAGATCCACGGTCCTGCAAGGCTCTCTCGAAGTCGTAACTTTCGAAGAAGGTGTTGAAGTCTCGAAGGTCACCCGCCAGGTTGGCAGTTACTCACACATGCCCGAGGGCGATGTGCACATGGAACGTGGTGGTCCCGAGGGCGCGACCGTGCTGTTTAATCTTTATGCGCCCGATGGAAGATTGACAGAAATGCTCGACGAGCAAGGCAATACGCTTAAAACGCTGACTATCGAGACTGTGCTCAAACAATTTGCCAATTAATCAAGCCGGAGTGCGCACGCGATAACGTATGCGAGGACCCACTGCCCGGAGTAGACTCAGCGCATTGTTACCCAATCGGAATAATCGATGCGCAGTGTTCTAAATCTCACTCTATTCAGCCTTCTAAGCCTCTCTCAGTCCGTGTCTTCGGCCCTCTTGAGTGCCGATTTCGTACTTCGCGGCGGCACCGTATACTCAATGGACACCCAGGGGAATCGTCACAGCGCTATTGCTATTGTCGGCGACCAAATCCTCGCCATCGGCAATGAGGCAGATGTTGCACTCTTCACGACCGAAGCGACCCAGATAATTGAGCTTAAAGGCCGTGTTGTCTTTCCCGGATTCATCGATACCCACATCCACACCATGGACACCTTGCCTCTACTCAACGGCGTCATGCTCTCGCCCGGGCAAAGTGCGGAAGAGGTGCTGGACGCCATTGCCGCGCATGCTCGGCAGTACCCGGAGCAGAATCCGGTCTTGGGGTCTGGGTTTCTGGCCCGCGCCTTTGGAATCAACGGCCCAACCGCGGCCCAACTCGACGCGGTCGTTCCCGACAGACCTGCCCTCATCATCGACGAAGGAGGCCACACGGCCTGGGCGAACTCATTAGCGCTGCAAGCCGCTAGCATTACAGCGGATACTCCCGACCCGGTGCCCGGCGCACACTTTTTTCAGCGCGACATGCTGGGAAACCCCACGGGATGGTTGGTCGAGGGTGCGGCGATTGACCCTGTCACCGACGCTCTGGGCGTGGTCAGTGAGAGCACCTTGAGAGAACGCGCCCCCGGGTTTTTCGCTGACATGGTCGCTGTGGGTTTAACAGCCGCATTTGATGCGGGAATGATTGATACGGGTGAGTTTGGGATGAAAGTGGCCCATGAACTCGCTGAGGCCAATACCCTGCCGCTTCGATTAGTGGGTTCGCTGTACATCAACAAGCCCAAAGATCTCACAACTGCACATGCGCGCCTGTCCCAACTCCGCGAGCAGTACCGCCACGACCTGTTCTCGATGACGACCTTAAAACTCTCGCTCGATGGCACGGTAGAGGCAAAAACGGCCGTGACGCTCGACCATTATGTGGTCCCCGAAGGCCATGAAGCATCACCGCTATTACCGGATGATCAAGTGTTCAATGCGGTGTACGAAGCCTACAGCCTCGGCTTTGATCTTCACCTGCATGCCATTGGGGATGGTGCTGTCAGAACGGCCTTGGACGCCA
>ERZ802830.1379-NODE-1379-length-23160-cov-8.78706_pt1 | contig 23160 bp, 25 predicted proteins | sample MGYA00345654_ERZ802830 | MGnify/ENA primary metagenome ERZ802830 (study PRJEB30503, sample SAMEA104212375) | marine metagenome | biome: Westerlies Biome; feature: [SRF] surface water layer (ENVO:00010504) within the epipelagic zone...; material: water...
CGGTGTAGTTGTGGACGTTGATCTGGAGGGCCGCTACGGGAACAACGGTGTCGTGAGCCTAGGGCACCCCTTACGAACACGCCACACCAGACCTGAAACCAAAAGACGTTGCGGCCTTTTGGAAACCGAACGGACATTCCGGCCACCTCCGGTGGAAGATCCGCGATCACCTTCTGACGCAAACCGGACCCGTTTAGGGATGCTTCCTAAACAAGACGTCCTCTGAATTCGTGGATCTTGGCGACTTCGAGAGCTACGAGATTCTTGGGCACAGGGATCAAGCTCCCATCGTGAAAGCGAGGGGGCGAAACCCAACGTTCAGGACTGTTGTGATTAACGTCGATCGACTTGCGCCACCTCTCGGCATGCTCTTGCCACTCTTCTTGGTCAACGAGCTCTGGATGGTTTACCCATACGTTCCACGTCAAGACGTTGCCCTCCTTCAACATGTTGCCGCTATTCATGTTCAAGAGCTCGATGAGTAGTCGACTGAATTCTTCGACCACCGGGCTGCCCGATTGCTTGATGCCACCGACCTCGGCCTCAAGGTGCCCGACCGACCAGGACTCGTTGGGATGGCGGGCGAATTCGGGCGCGTCGAAGTGGGGATTCTCGCCTTTCGACATTTGGAAGATGGGTTGGTCAGGGTGTCCCGGCTCGTGGGTGCTGACCACGACCGCTTTGTCTTTGCTGATCGGGAAGTCGTGGCCCAAATGATCGATCAACTTCCAAAGCGACTTGACCGCAGTGTTTTCGTGGTGGCCGTGCCCAAACCAGATTCTCACCTCTACTGACATGTCGCAGGCCAGCGCCCGCGTGTCCTCATCGACCCAACCTCGCTGGCCCGTCACCGTAATTTCCACATTGATAGTACCGAGTGAAGGTGACCCGATTCCCTGTTGCGGGCAGATGATCGAGTACACCCGCCCTTGCTCGGTGTAGCCAATACGTGAGATGTCTGGTGCGAACATTTGAAAGCACCGCTTCGGGTCACCGGCGTCGGGCTGGGTCTGCCAGCTGAACTCCGGCCAGAGGATGGCCTGTTGACGCTGAAGTAAGCCGATGTTATCCATGTTCTTGTACATGTCCAGCGAACCCAAATCGCGCGTCGGATAAGCGAATCTCTCGTCCGACTCAGCGAAGCCACCGATCCACCCCGCAGGAATTCCTGAATTCTCTTTCTTCGTCATGCCAACTCTTCCTTATGTTCGCATTGTCTCGACAACATCGAGCGGAGCCCCGCAGCCCAGTGTGCCTTGCCAGTTTGTCTAACCCACTTCGAATAAACAACCCCCGGGTCGAACGTCTACGCCTTCAATTCGGACACACTCAAGGATTCGCTTTGCGTATGTCTCGTCTAAGTGATCTTGCAGGGGGTGCGACTCGTTCATGTACGCCTGTGGATAACTCAGAGTCGTTAGCAAATTCGTCAGCAAGCCCGACCCTTCACTCAAATGCTGAGTGAGGATGGCCCCGTTTCACGGGGGAAATCGTCGTGGGGCGGGTCGGGCTCGAACCGACGACTACCAGATTATGAGTCTTCAAAGCCCACAGACATGCGTGGAGTGAGGGTCTCCATAGTGGACTGTTTTCCCCGTGGACGCATCAATCCAAGGGACTCGAGTGGGCACGCGTAGACAGGTCTAGACCGCCTGAGAACGTAGTCCCCGTTAGCAAAAGCCTTACCAAAATAGCTGAAGCGGCCGTCGGCATCCCAAGACCCGCCGACCGCTCTCAATTACGAGCTCTATTCCGAACTAATTGGGTTGCACGCTCTCAGCTTCCGTTGCCTCCGCGATGATGGACAGGACAAATGGGCCGGGTCAAGACTTCAAGCGAAAAATAGCGCGATCATTACGTGCCATTTGGTCTGATTGGCTGGCAAATTTCGGTCACCGGAATTGCGGATCATGTCGAGGGGGTGCCGTGACGCATTCGACTTTTTTGTGTGATTGCGAGCGGTATCGCCGGCATTAGATTCGCGAATTACGAAACGGGGTTCCCTCGTCGCGGCTGTACGGCGAGGGAACCCCGTTTGTGCGGATTCTCGAAATTGAGTTTCCTAGATGCTGTAGATGGCGGATCCGGTGTTTGAAGGGTTGGTGTTTTGGGTTGTTCCTTCGTCTCGACCGTCTCGATTGCCTCGACCTGAACGCTTGGCTGCTGAGATTTCTTCGGCTTGCGCGGCGGTGAGTTCCCCGCTGGCGACGAGTTGATCGAGGGCCGCAGACTTTGCTTCGCGGCGGGACATCCCGTCGGCGCGGAATTCAGAAACAGCTGACTTGAAGGCGGTCATCTCACCTTCAGTGATGACGCCTGAGGTCACTAGCTGGTTGAGGTTTCCGTTTCGGCCGCGTTGGTTGCGTACGGCGGCGATTTCTTCGGCCTGCGCCGTGGTGAGTTCCCCGCTGGCGACGAGTTGATCGAGAGCAGCTGGCTTCGCTTCGCGGCAGGACATGCCTTCATCCTTGAGGCTGTCCACTGCCGCACGGTAAGCCGCCCGCTCATCTTCACTGATGACGCCTGAGGTGACCAGCTGCTGAAGGCCACCACCGGGGGCTGCCTGAACGGCATTGGCACCGGATATCAGAAGTCCAGCGGCTGCGACGCCGACTCCCAATCGTGTGATCCACATCGTCTTCGTGTTCATGTCTATCTCCCTGATCATTTGGGATTCCGTCTGAATCCACTGAGAAAGAGGATGACGAACGAAAATCTGGATTTGCCCGGAGAAGACTGTGAGTTTCCTGTGAAGCATGTACGAACCCTGTAAAGACGCGAAGGCTAGGCGCATCACGATGACAGAGCGATCCTGACACCCACCCAAAACAACGAGGTGGACACACGAAGAATTCCCCTTTCCCACTAAACCAGACGGCATTCCTAGTAATTTCACAGGAAATTCTGAGTCTCTCGTTATGTCTTCTCCACATGCTCATCTCGTGAGCCCTATTTGGGGTCTCTATCCGAGGAAGGGGCAAGAAATATGAACATTTCGAAAATTCTTAAGCGTCTATGTCTTTCCGTCACCGCGATTGCACTGCTCGTGGTGAGTGCGCCCCTCGCGCACGCGGGAAACAATGGAAGAAGCGACGATCGGCAGGGGGATCCGGTCGGAGCCTTTCATCTCTCGTGTGATTTTTCGCATCAAGCTGCTGTTGATCCAATCGTGCATCCAGGAATGACCGAGATGAGTCACACGCATCACTTCTTTGGGAATACTTCGACAGATGCTTTTTCCACGGGCCAGAGCCTCCTCGCAGGGACGACGACCTGTAATGACCCAGAAAACCTATCTTCGTACTGGGTGCCTGCTTTGTTGCAAGATGGTGCAACTGTCGAGCCACTTCGCGCCAGTATTCGTTACCAAGTGGGGCCGCAAACCAGGGCCTTTCCCCTCGGCTTCATGGCACTAACAGGGCGAACGAATCAGTCAGCGCGTTGGGGTTGTCGTTTCCCAGGTGACCGTGCAGAGTTCACATCCTCCATTGACGTTGTTCCGGTGTGTAGCGATGGCGCACATCTTGTTTCTGAAGTTAACTTTGGCCAATGTTGGGATGGCTCCAGCCTCGATAGTTCTGACCACGCCTCACATTTGGTGGCTCCAAGTCGTCAGTTTGATCGGGCAGGTCAATGTCCGGAGAGTCATCCTGTTTCGGTGCCACGAGTCAGCTTGCAGACAATTTATCCCCTTGAGGTTCGGGGTGGGCAATCTATATCTCTCTCATCGGGAGGGCCTGAAACCATGCATGCGGACATCTTTGAGGCCTGGAGCGGTGATTCACTGGAACAGCAGATAGCCGAGTACCGAGAATCACAAAGCCGTTTGATTAATCGCGAAGATTCCGGCCAGCCGCAAGAGCGCGACTTCGACGCACGGCCGCCGCGCATCGAAAATGAGATCGGTCGCACCAACCCTCCACGGGGAACTCTTGGAGGTCGGGGTCGAGGTGACGGCCCCCAGGCAGCCCTTGGAGGTCGGGGTCGAGGTGACCGCCCGCAGGCAGCCCTTGGAGGTCGGGGTCGAGGTGACCGCCCCCAGGCAACCCCTGGAGGTCGTGGTCGAGGTGACCGCCCGCAGGCAACCCCTGGACGTCGTGGTCGGTAGATGTTGGCAAGTTTCGAAAACCAGAAAACTGCTTTTGTAGCGTAGGGGTGGTGCAGCCCCTACGCTACAAAGCGCGGTCGCTCACAAAGGAGATGTCGTGTCACACCGAGTCCTAGTGGTGGACGACGAGCCTGCGGTAAATGAGCTCATTTGCGATGCCTTACGTCTTGCTGGGTACGAACCACGAGCAGCTACTCACGGGATGGAAGCGTTGCGGCTTATCCGCGAGTCACCAGTCGACTTGGTCATCCTCGACATCAATATGCCCGACATTGATGGATACGAAGTCCTATCGCGCATGAGAGCTCAAGAAAATCAGACTCCCGTCATTGTGCTTACGGCAAGAATTGAATCCACAGATACTCGCAAGGGGTTTCAGTTAGGAGCTGATGACTTCGTTCGTAAACCCTTCGGCATTGAGGAATTGATGCTCCGTGTTGCTGCAGTGATTCGGCGGAGTGCTCCTATGGCTGACTCGAATACGTCAAAGTTAGGCGAAATCTCATTGGATCGCGATCAGCACACCGTTATGTGCCGTGATGAATTCGTTGATCTATCGCCGACCGAATTTCGCCTTCTGCAGGTGCTGATGGAAAATCACGCACGTGTTCTAACCAAAGAGCAGCTTCTTGAGTCCGTTTGGGGGATGAACGGAACATTCGAATCAAATGTTGTAGAGACATACATCTCTTACCTGCGTAAAAAGTTTGGGGAAAATATTTCAATCAGAACGGTTCGTGGTGTGGGATATCAACTCACCAGTCCGGAAGCCTCCTCATGAGTTTGCGTTGGCGCATCACGCTCTGTACAAGTGCATTAATCGCTCTAGCGGCACTTTCCCTGGGCGTCTTCACCTACTGGAATGTCAGTCAAGAGCAAACCGCAAGAACCGATGAAGACTTGTACGCCGCCATATCTCAAGCGCGAGTCAAATCTTTACGGGAAAACCCTCGTCCACCACAGCCAGGAGTGGAAATCCCGATAGCGCTCGGAATGCTGGACCGCGGTGGAGACGTCGCGGAGCTAACTGAAGCAACCAACGCCGGGAAGTTGATTTCCATCCCTAAATTGACTGAAGTGCAAGTGACCGAGGCGTCCCGAGGACCCATCACGGTAGACAATGGGGTGACTTTCCGAGTAGCCATTGCCCAATCGAAACGTGGTGGCGCCATGGTGATTGCGGCCGCTCCGCAAACTAAGAACCAGGAGGCGTTGCGGCAACTTGCCGCGATACACATAACGGGGGCCTTGGTTGTCTCACTGGTTGGGGGATTAATCTCATTTTTCCTTGTGAGACGCTTCTTTAGACCGGTAGAGGAGATGGTCACGTCTGCTGAGAGAATTGCTGAAGGCGAACTGGACGAACGCGTTCCTGTTGCAAAGGCAGGCACAGAATTGGGACGGTTATCGGCCTCGCTCAATTCAATGATCGCATCCCTCACGTCTTCAGTCGCTAGTCTCGCTGCCTCTGAAACAGCGGTGCGTAAAGTGATAGCAGATGCCTCTCACGAAATACGAACACCTCTGACCGTGATACGAGGATACGTCGAACTTCTCCTGAGTGACTCCGCTTCACTGGACCCGAAAGATATGAAGGCCTTACACAGAATCGATGTTGAAAGCCGGAGACTGGAGCACCTGGTTACACAGCTGTTGATTCTTGAAAAGGTAGAGGCGCAGAATGCAGATGCCCATGAAGTCTTTGATGTCAGTCCTCTTTTGGTAGAGGCACTTTCTGATCTGCAAGTTCTGGACCCTGCGCGAAATATTCAAATGGATGTCGAAGAGGCGGAAATTCGTGGAAGCTCCGAAAACTTTAAGCAAGCTATAACAAACTTGGTGCAAAATATCTTGAAGCACACACCGCAAGGCAGCGCGGTCCGGGCTACATGTGAAGAGCGCGAGTCCGACGTCATCTTGACCCTGGATGACTCTGGACCTGGTATCCCTGCTGAAAAGCGAGCCAGCGTTACAAGCCGTTTCACTCAATTGCACTCGACAGGCGAACCCCAATCGTCGCCTGCAAAAGGATTTGGATTGGGTATGACCATCATCACAAGCGTGGTCTCTCAGCTTGAAGGCTCTATTGACCTTTCCGAAAGTTCGCTCGGGGGCCTACGGGTGACCATCCGCTTGCCTTCCGCCAACGGCAAGGCTCTTGCACAAGGCAACGGCCCTTAACGAGTGCGCCGTCACTCACGCACAAGGCGGGTTTATACCTGCAGCCCCATCAAAGCGAACCGGCAAACTTGCAATCTGCAGTGCACTCTTCTACGTCGTGATGGTTAGGCCACACGGCGCAATATCCCGCGCTCCATCGACGCCAGCCTCTGAGCTTGTAAACCCGCAATAGGCCCGCTCACCTAGGGCAGCCCGTGCTAAATGAGAGAAGGGCCCCTTTCACGGGGGAAATCGTCGTGGGGCGGGTCGGGCTCGAACCGACGACTACCAGATTATGAGTCCGGGGCTCTAACCAACTGAGCTACCGCCCCCGCAAGACCTTGCTAAGCCTCAACTATACCGACCGGACTCCACTGCAGGTCTCGGTTCATCAACGCACCTTTGGAAAGCAACAACGGATCGCTTACCTACTCGAGTGCGCTGTGATCCGGAGCCGCCATTGCGTGCATTCGCGTTAGCTGAGGGACGAAGCAATACGAAATGCCGAAAGAAGGTTCTAAAGCCACCCGCCTTTGACTACTGTTCCCAAGAGTTCGCCGATAGAGGCCTGGGAGGGGGAGCATGTTTGCTCTTGTAGTGCTCGGCTTTCTCGTGGCCTATCTGCTGATTCTCCGCGGTATGCGCAAACCTGCTATCGCTCTCGCTCTTGTTCTGCAACTCGCGTGCCTTGGCTTGTACTTCTCGCATTCCTACCACGTGAATTGGCCCTGGTGATCTGACCATGTCTGATCAAGTGGACGCGCAGGGCGCGGAAGCCGGTGGCAGCCGCAGTGTGAGAGCGCTCTTTCGGGACAACGAGCGGTTCGAGTTGCTTTCAGGGCCCCGAGCCACGGGTCTGGTTCGAGCGCTGAACTACTTCGGGCTCATCGTGCCCCTACTTGTCGTCTTCGCCGCCATCATTGTTCAGCTCACCGGAGGTGAGCTGCCCTGCTCTCATTGCAACATGGAGCGTCTGGGGTACTTCACCCTCGCTCTGGGCCCTGCGCTCAATCTCCGGTTCGGCATCCGCCCCAGCCACTACGGAATCAGCCTGGCCGGAGCGATGTTCCTGGGCACCGTGTCACTGGACATGATGGTGCGGGTTGCCCAAGACGTTGGTCCCGCCGGCTGGGGGCCCGTTGTCTTGGGCCTTCACGTGAACAGTTGGTCGCTCATCATCTCTATCGTCGCCGGGATAGGTGTGGCAGTCATGCTGTTGTGGGAGCGGCAATTCTCACTTCCGCCTTCTCTCCAGACCGCGCTATCGAAGCCCATCGGTCGACTCCTCCTGGTGGCTCTGCTTATCGTCATCGGGGTCATCGCCGTCGACCTGATTTCCGTGATTTTCGAGTGCGGGCCCGGTATCTGCCCCGACTCCCCCCCGGATAACTACCCCTACTGGCCCTTCTAGCCGGCGCCACCAGCCGACTGCGGCGCACCTGCTTGCCCAATCGCCATGGTCACAACCGCGCGTGAGCAGCGAATACAGCGCAACGGCTTCTACCATGACCGCGTGCCGGAATTCACGATTACTGTGCGGGCCAAGCCGGGGGCGTCACGTCCCCGCATCGGTGGTGCCCACGGGGAACCCCCGGAGCTGATCGTGGCTGTTCGCGAAACGGCGGCCTCCGGGCGAGCCAACGCCGCGATAGAAACGGCCATCGCTACCGAGTTCGGGATTCCGCCATCCATGGTCGATATTCGAGCCGGTCATGCTGGCCGGCAAAAGACGGTCGCGCTATACGTCCCGGACGGTGCGGCAGCACAAGCCACCCTTGATCGGCTGCTCGCTTCCGGAGACGACTAATGATCGACCTGGAGCACGCCAGGTCCCGTGACGCGTCCGACCCCTTGAGAGATTTTCGGAACCGCTTCATCATTGCCGACCCCGATCAGTGCTACTTGGATGGAAACTCTCTCGGGCGCTTGCCCGCGGCCACCGCCGACGCTGTTCAGCGGATGACGCTCGCCGGGTGGGGCTCAGACCTCGTGACCGGATGGGGTGGCTGGATCGACATGGCGCAACGCGTCGGAGACAAGCTCGGATCATCGGTTCTCGGTGCTGCAGCGGGTCAGGTGCTGGTCACCGACACCACCTCGGTGAACCTCTACCGACTGGCGTTGGCCGCCATCAAGGACAGGCCGGGACGGTCAACCATTGTCGTCGATGAAGCGAACTTCCCCACCGATCGCTACATCCTGCAGGGAATCGCTGCGGATCTGGGGATGCGACTGGTGACGATCCCCAATAAGTCCCCCGACGTCGCGGAGTGTGAGCGCATCACCTCGGAGATCCTCGCCGAGTATCTGGACGACGACGTCGCCTTCGTGTGTGTGCAGATCGTCAACTACCGATCAGGGGCGCGCCAAGACGTGCCCGCGCTGACAGCCGCGGCTCGCGATCACGGCGCGTATGTGTTGTGGGATGCCTCGCACGCTGTTGGCTCGATCGACCTTCGTTTCGATGAGTGGGGCGTCGACATCGCCGTGGGGTGCACCTACAAGTACTGCAACTCCGGCCCGGGGTCTCCCGGCTGGATGTACGTGCGCTCGGATCTTCACGACACCCTTCGCACGCCGATCGACGGCTGGTTCGGGCAGCAAGATCAATTCACGATGGGGCCGACGTTCGAACGAGCCTCGGGGATGCGCGGCTTCCAGATAGCGAGCCCTTCGATCGTCGGTCTGACGGCCGTGGATGAGTCCATGTCGATCATCGCCGAGGCAGGGATGGGTCGAATAGAAGCCAAGTGCGCGGAGGGGACGTCCTTCATGATCGACCTGTTCGATCAATGGCTCGAACCGCTCGGATTCGGTCTCGACACTCCCCGATCCGCGGAACATCGAGGCGGGCACCTGTCGCTCACGCACCCGGAGGCCGACAAGATTTCGGTTGCTATGCGGCAGATCGCCAATGTGATTCCGGACTACCGCAAGCCGAACACCATCCGCGTCGCGGTCGCGCCCCTCTACACCTCGTTCGAAGAGATGTACATCGGCTTGGAGAGAACAGCCGATCTTGTCTTAGCAGGCCGGCACCGAGACGTCGCCGCGATCGAAGGTGGAGTGACATGACAGATCAGCAGCGTGCCCTGAATTACATGAACTATCTCGCCGTCGACGAGTTGCTGTCCCTTCAGCGTCCGGTGTCCGACGGGCCCGAACACGACGAACTGTTGTTCATCACGATCCACCAGGTGTATGAATTGTGGTTCAAGCAACTTCTGCACGAGATTGAGCAGGCGCAGCGGGAAATGGACGCGGTGCGCACCCAAGACGTGCTCGCGACACTCAACCGCGTCAAGGTCATCCTGGCCGTCTGCATTCGACAGGTCGATGTCCTCGTCACGATGACACCCCTGCAGTTCAACACTTTTCGCGACCGACTGGAAAGCGCGAGCGGCTTCCAGTCAGCTCAATTCCGCGAACTCGAGGCGGTGCTTGGCCGCCGCGATCACCGATTCGCCGCCCACTTGCTATCCGAGCATCGAGCCAAGGTAGAGGCGCGCATGAGCGAACCGTCACTGTGGGATTCGGCGCTGGCCTACCTGAACGCCTGTGAATTCTCGATTCCCGAAGAGATTTTGGACCGCGATGTTGCCCAGCCGTATGCACCAGACGATCGGGTCACGGCCGCGGTGCTGGAGGTCTACCGGTCCGGTCACCAAGCGGCGCTGGTGTGTGAGCAACTCGTCGACATCGAGGTGAGTCTTCGTGAATGGCGTTTTCGGCACGTGATGATGGTGGAGCGGACCATCGGTTCGAAGCAGGGAACGGGTGGGTCCAGCGGTGTCGACTACTTGACGTCGACGCTGCAACAGCCGCATGCATTTCCGGAGTTGTGGAAGGCCCGGGAGGACTTCTAGTGCCGCACGCGAATGTTCTGGCTCATCGTGACATCGCCAACGAGCTCGGCCTGATCGGCGAGTGGCTGGATGCGCGCGGCTGGACTCACCGTCGACTCTGGCGAGAAGACGATGTAGACACCAGCGGTGACGGTTTCCCGGAGGCAGACGCCTTGATCGTTCTGGGTTCCCTGGACAGCGTCGCCACCGGTCATTGCGCCGTCTGGGCGCCAGACGAAATGGATCGCATCCGTCGCTGGATCGGTGAGGATCGCGCATATCTAGGCGTGTGCTTTGGAGCGCAAATTCTCGCAACGACCCTCGGTGGAGAGGTGCGGCGCCGGTCCACCTTCTACCGAGCCGTTGAGACGGTTCCGTGGACGGGCGGGTCGTCTCGCGGACCGTGGGTCCTGTGGCATGAGGACGCGATCACTTCGTCCGGTTCGGCGGAAGTTGTCAGTGAACTCCCCCATGCGGTGATCGCGCTCCGCTCCGGAAATGCCTGGGGTGTGCAAGCACACATCGAGTTGGATGCATCGGCGCTAGAACGCCTCGCGCGGGCGGTAGACGCGCCTGAGGAGACCTCGCGTCCGTTGATCGACCTTCTGCGCGAGAACGCAGAACAGGTCACAGCCGCGACCTTCCAGTTTCTCGACCTTGCTCTTTCGTCTCCCCCGACGCAGGCGCCCCCGTCGTAACAAGCGGCGCCGTAGCGAACGGCATCGCGCTTTCGCCCGTTAGTGCGTTAGCCCGTTCGCGGAATTCGCGGGTTCGCGCGGTGCGGCTTTGCCTATTCGTGAGTCGCATGACCGCCCGGAGCGCTAGCGTGACGGGTACACCGACGACAGGAGACCTGCTGTGAAGATGATCATGAACGTGGAAATCACCCAGGGGTACGCCAAGTGGGTCGAGTTGTTCCGCTCCAGCGATGACGTTCGGGCGAAGTACGGCATCACCGTTCTTGCCTACGGCCACGATAAGGACGACGAGTCACGGATCTACCAGGTGTTGGAGATCGAGTCGATGGAGCGGATGCAAGAGGCCATGGCTGACCCGGAGCTTCAGCGGATTCGTACCGAGGCCGGCGTCAACGTGGATTCACAGCAGGTCGTCTTCCTCGTCGAATAGATCACGACGCCCACGACGATGCCCATGTGTGAAGCATTCCTTCACTACAGCGACGTTGGGAGGGCACGGTGACCGATCACGACAACCCTGACAATGCGAGCGACTCGTCTACGGGCGATCCTTCTTCACTCGAGCCTCCCGTGCTCGAGCCTCCCGTGCTTGAGCCCTCCGCTTCGTCGCCCTCTGTCATGGCATTGGCGGGCGCGATCACGGGTGCACTAGGTGTCGTCCTGGCTGCGCTCCCCATTCTCGCGATGCTCTGGGTTTGGTTGGCTCTCTGATGTGGATCATCGCGTGGATACTCGTCGCACTCCTTGCCGTTCTCGCTGTTCTCTTTCTGATCGCCGGCATCGTCCTGTCGACTATCGCGCTCGTGAGTGCGCGCCGGGACCCGCGCGATGTCGTGTCTTTCCGGATGAGCCTCATCACCCTTGTCGTCTCCGCGGTGACGCTGCTCATCGGCCTGGGCACCTACGCGGCGTTCTACGACGAATTCTGACGAAGCCCCGGGCGGAGGTTAGTTTGCGAATGCACGGGTGAGTTCGCTGACAGCCTCGGCGACGACTCCGGTATCGGAGGCTGGCATACCGTCGGCTGCGCGTCCTCCGCAGAAACCCACCAGCGTCGGGATTCCGGTGTTCGCGGACACGTCGTACCACTCCGACCATCGCGCTCCGACCAGTCCGATCCCCGGCGCCGTGATTCCCGACGCTGTCCACCACGGTTCGTCGAACCGCAACACGACCCGCTCGAGGCTTCCTGTGCGCAGCTGGGTGATGCCGCGCCTGCTGGCTTTCGGCAGGCCGGATACGCGGACCGCCCCTGACTTCAGAACGGGATGCGGGAGAGCGACCACAGCGATGTCCGCTCGATGTGACGTTCCGTCGGTTTCGAGCACCACTACGCCTCGCTTTCCTGCCGACACAGAAGCCACCGGGCTGTTCAATCGCACGTCCAGCGACGCGGCGAGGTGTTCGGGTGCGCGTTGGAAGCCACCGAGCACGAACGCGTCACCACCGCGGTCGTCCTTGCCTTCCAGGTACGCGTGCGTTCCTAAGACATCCGGATCGATGGAGTATTCCTGCGTGATCAATGTGTTCAGAGCCCACGCCCGCTCGGGGTCGCTCGCGGACCATCCGTTCTGGTCGAGCCACTGCTCGACAGACAGGCGTCGCGCGGGATCGGCGTCCTCCATCGCCTGCAGGTACTCACCGAGGTCAGAGCGCACCTGATCCGCTCCGGGCGCGTAGGTGCCGGTGTCGACGCTGCGGGTGTCGAAGAAGTAGTCGGCTGCTGATAAGGACAGTCCAGCAGCGCGGGTCACCGGAACCATCGGGTTGCCCGTCACTCCGTGAATCCACGTCGCTCCGAGTTCGACGGGTGTGCCCCACGAGGTGTCTGTTCGAATGCGACCGCCGACTCGGTCGCGTGCTTCCAGAACGGTGACCTCTGCTCCTCGATCCGCCAGTTGGGTGGCTGCTTCGAGCCCGGAGACTCCGGCGCCAATCACGAAGGCTCGTCGACCGTTGACGCCCACTCCATCCTCGTCGAGGAGTTTTGCCGCGAGTCGGCCGGACCTCAAGGCCCCCTGGACGGTTCCGGAGTACCCCCAATCGGTGAATTCTCCGGCGACGGCGACCCTGCGTCGAATGAGGTTCTCGGCGATGGTCCATCGGACCTTCGGCGCAACGCCCGCCGGTAGTGCGGCGTAGGCGCCCCGCGCCCACGGGTCATCCTTCCATCGAGTCACCAGCCACTGTGCTGGCTGCGGCACCCGACCAGGTGCTGCCCATGCAGATGTCGTGGTCCCCGTGGCGAGGAGTCCGAACCCGGCGGTCAGGGCGCTCCACTGTAGAAATGATCGGCGCGACAGACCTTCCCCGCTTCGCATGCTGATGAGTCAATCAGCACGTCGAAGGAAATACTCAGGAATCTGCATAGTCGGTAGGTACTACTCGCTCGGGCGCCAAGATGAGGGATACCCCTCGTGGGCGCCCTGAACTCCCCTGACGGCCTCCGACCAGCAATCGCTATTACCTCGGCGCCTCTTGCTGGTCGAGGACGACGGTCTGACCGCTTCTTCCAACGTCATCGATGGCTGCGGAAGGTTGTTAGTTCCAGCAGTTTTTCCGTTACGAACCATGAACCCTTGCCTCTCCCAGACAGGCAAGGTGTGGCTCCCCCAATTGGACTCGAACCAATAACCCTTCGATTAACAGTCGAATGCTCTGCCAATTGAGCTATGGGGGACTGTGAAGCGGGCACAGGCTACCAACAGTCCCCTTGGCTAGATGCCGAGGGATGCCCGGATTTGCTCCAGCTCTGCATCGGCACGTTCCCGCATGGCCGGGCTTTCCGGATCGAGGCCTTCATCGAAAACGACCGACCATCGAATGTCCTCGACATCCCCGTCTGGAGAGCGTCGCGCCACGAAGAACGCACCGCGATCCCCCTCCAGGGTTCGGTACTCCGAAACAACGACGGTGTCGGTGATCCGGTCGCGGACTGCGGCCGGGATGTCCCGAGCGTCATCGACGCGGATGCGAAGGCGGCGCGCGAGACCGTTGTCGTCGAAGTCGATAACGAATTCCGGCTGCTCCCAGGTTCCTTTCGTCACCCGCTGCCACTCGATGCGCTGGAGACTTCGTTGCTCATACAGCGCGGCATCGGTCGCGACAATCAACGAGCCATCAGGGTCCGCTGCATCCCCCACACCCCAGGAGATCACCCGCTCTCCCGGCCGGACGCCAACGCGATCACGGGCCTGGGCGTCGAGTCCGCTTCGGCGAAGTCTCACGCGGAGCCCACTGCTTCCTCTAGCAGGCTTCGTCGGTACTGCTGGAGCGCCTGTAGCTCGTGCCCGAGGCGCTGCTGCTCCCCGGGGTCCTCGGAGCGCTGCAGGCGACCCATTAAATCCTTCATGCGACGACCTGCATCGATCTCCAGCAATCGCGCGATCACCCCGGTGGCGTACCGCGATCCTTCGCCGTCCTTCGCCGGCAGCGGTTCGACGGCCAACTCGCGCACCATTGAGCGAACCTCGTCGTCGGGGCATTCCTCGAGCACCGCATCGATCCATTCGAGTCCGTCGCGCCCGACTTGGGGGCCACCAGCCGCGGTGATGGCTTCGTGAACACGAATGGCGCGGGGGTGCGAGTACGCCGGAGTTTCCACCGAGGCGTACCACTCGGCGACAACCCCCGGGTACTGCAGTGCGCACTTCAACGCTTCCCGTTCGACCACGAGCGCCGGGTCACCGGTCCGCGACGCTCTCGCGGCGGCGGGCGTGGAAGGTCCGGTCGGCGCCGATCCGCCCACGGCTTTCGCCACGTCCCCAACGTCCATACCGATCCACCCGGCCAGGCGACGCGCATACTCCGGCCGTAACGCCGGATCGCGGATCTTGCCCACGATCGGCGCCGCATCCCGCAAAGCCGCGACTCTTCCTTCCGCGGAATCCAGGTCGTAGGCAGCGATCGTGGAACGAATAGCGAACTCGAACAGCGGTACGCGGCTGTTCACGAGATCTTGCACCGCGGAGTCTCCGTGACGTAAACGAAGATCACACGGGTCCAACCCGTGCGACTCGACCGCAACAAACGTTTGCGACACGAACTTCTGGTCTTCTGTGAATGCGCGCATTGCAGCCTTCTGGCCGGCGGCGTCCCCGTCGAAGGTGAAGACGACCTGCCCCTTCATTTGATCGTCGTCCATCAGCAAGCGTCGCAGCACCTTGATGTGATCTGTCCCGAAAGCGGTGCCGCACGTCGCGACAGCAGTCGTCACTCCGGCGAGGTGACAGGCCATGACGTCGGTGTAGCCCTCGACAATGACCGCCTGCTGGTTTTTTGAGATCTCCCGACGAGCCAGATCGATGCCGTAGAGCACGTGGGACTTCTTGTAGATCGGCGTTTCCGGGGTGTTCAAGTACTTGGGGCCGTCGTCGTCATCGGTGAGCTTGCGAGCCCCGAAACCAACGACGTCCCCTCCGAGGTCACGTATCGGCCACACGAGCCGGCCGCGGAACCTGTCGTACACACCACGGTTGCCTTGACTGACCAGTCCCCCGCCCAGCAATTCCTCATCAGTGAAACCCTTACCGCGCAAGAAGCCGGTGAGCGCGTCCCAGGACTGCGGAGCGAACCCGACACCAAAGTGCTCAGCGCTATTGGCGTCGAATCCGCGAGATTTCAGGAACTCACGCCCGGCAGCGGCCGCGGGTGAGTCCAGTTGTTCACGGTAGAAGGTGGCCGCCGTTTTGTGCGCCTCGACGAGTCTCGTTCGCACGCCCTGCTGACGGTTGATGGCGGCGCCACCGTCGATGTAGCGCAGTTGCACACCGGTCTTCTCCGCGAGTTTCTCGATGGTCTCCGCGAAAGACAGGTGATCCATGCGCTGAACGAAGTTGATGACATCTCCACCTTCGCCGCAACCGAAGCAGTACCACATGCCGCGGCTCGGTGTGACGTGGAAACTCGGTGACTTCTCGTCGTGAAAGGGACACAGGCCCTTGAGGCTGCCACCGCCGGCCGTCTTCAACGTTACGTACTCGCGCACCACATCATCGATGCTGGCGCGTTCGCGAACGAGGGCAACGTCCTCGTCGCGAATCCGGCCGGCCATGACCTGATCTTAGGTTCGCCTCCGGCTCCGCGCGTCAGCGCACGAGCCGCCTATGCCAATGCACGAGGCTGACATCGGTCAGGCTCGCCACCTGGTCGATGATCACCCGGAACCGCTCCGCATCGGTCGCTGCCAGGGCGAATGCGTCCGCTATCGAGGGCTCCAGCGATCGCCCCTCGTCCAGGGTCAAGGCGTGCACGAGCTCGGCGATCATCTCTCGCTGCCGCGAGTACTCGGCTTTGGCACCGGGCCGCCGCATCACAAACGCCGCGGTAATCGCCTTCATCACGGCGACTTCGGCTCGCACCTCATCGGGCACGATCAAATCGCCCACATAGCGGGTCAACGACACATCTCCGTAGGTCATCTGCGTGGCGATTTGCGCCGTGACACAGAAACGACCGATGAGGTAACTCGTGAATCGCTTCAAAGTGACCATGTCCCTGTGGGAGCCGGAGAACGACTCTGGCCAGTAATCCAGGGACGTCAGGCGCACGATTGCTTCGGTGAGTTCATCGTCGCTGGCCGATGGAAGGTACTTCTCGCGCGCAATAGCGACAACTTCATCGCGGGCGCCGGCGTCGGCGAACAGGTCGACGTTGATGAGGCCGACGTGCACCGCATCCTCGACGTCGTGCACGGAGTAAGCGACGTCATCGCTCCAATCCATCACCTGCTCTTCCAAGCAGGTGCGTCTCTCCGGTGCGCCGCGGCGCACCCATGCGTAGACGTCTGCATCGTCGGCGTAGTAGCCGAACTTTCCCTCCAGGCCGGCGCCGCCATCACCGCGTGGCCACGGGTACTTGCACGAAGCGTCCAGACAGGCGCGGGTCAGGTTCAAGCCGACGCTTCGGTCACCATCGTCGTCGTGGACTTTCGCCTCCAGGCGAGTCAGAACCCGAAGGGTCTGGGCATTTCCTTCGAACCCGCCGATGGAATCGGCGAGTCGATTGAGTTCTTCTTCCCCGTTGTGACCGAAGGGTGGATGGCCGAGATCGTGAGCCAGGCCGGCGACTTCGACAACGTCGGGGTCGCACCCGAGGGCTTCTCCGAGTTCGCGCGCGATCTGCGCGACCTCGAGGGTGTGGGTCAGTCGGGTTCTCGGGAAGTCGTCCTGGCCGGCGACCATCACCTGGGTCTTCGCTGCGAGCCGTCGAAGCCCCGCCGAGTGAAGCACCCGCGCCCGATCCCGAGCGAAGGGACTCCGAACAGTCTCCTTGACTGGTTCCTCGGCCAGTCGTGCCGTGTCATCGGCCAAGTAGCCGGGGACAACGGGAGTCGAACTCACGGATCGACCTTAACGAGCAGCGTCCACGCTGCGTGGTGATCTGACTGGAGATCTGCCAGGCGATCGGTGTTGCTGCACTACCCACCGCTGACAGATAGTTCGGCTTCCGCCACCGCACACACAGATTGCTCGTCGATGAAGGGCGTATCGAGCCACCCCTCGGGCAGTGTGGGAGCACGTCCGCCGGACGTTCGACCGCGCGGACCAGAACCCACTTCAGTGTTGAACTCCTGATCCCCGTCGATTTGAGCGAGCAGCGAGTCGAGTTCGGACAAGCTCGCCACCGTGCCCAACGCTTGACGAACGGGTTGCGCGACGCGGAAGCCTTTCAGGTACCACGCCATGTGTTTGCGGATATCGCGACATCCCTTGATCTCGCCGTAGTCCACGCACAGCAGTTCCGCGTGCCGCCGAAGAGTTCGCAGCACCTCATCCAGCCTGGGTTCGGTGGGCAGCCGATCACCGCGGAAAGCAGCCGCCAAATGACCGAACAGCCACGGACGGCCGAGGCAACCGCGACCGACGACCACGCCGTCCGCACCGGTCTGCTCCATCATCCGCATAGCGTCCGACGCCGTCCAGATATCTCCGTTGCCCAACACCGGAACACCGAGCGGGTCGAGCTCTTCCTTCAGGCGCGCGATCGCCGACCAGTCCGCGTGTCCGGAGTACATCTCCTGGGTCGTTCGTGCGTGCAACGCCACCCACGAGACTCCTGCCGCGGCCGCGGTTCGCCCCGCCTGAAGATACGTGAGGTGGTCATCGTCGATGCCCTTGCGCATCTTCACCGACACCGGGACGCGACCGTCCGCAGCGTCGACGGCCGCATCGACGATCGATGCGAACAGGTCCTTCTTCCACGGCAGGGCGCTCCCCCCTCCCTTGCGGGTCACCTTCGGGACGGGGCATCCGAAATTCATGTCAATGTGGTCGGCACGATCTTCGGACACGATGATGCGCACGGCAGCAGCCATCACCTGCGGGTCCACTCCATACAACTGAACGGAGCGCGGGTATTCGTCGTCCGCGAAGGAAACCATGTCCATCGTGGCAGCGTTGCGCTCCACCAACGCCCGACTAGTGGTCATTTCCGAGACATACAGCCCAGCCCCAGATTCCCTGCACAGGCGGCGAAACGCGCGGTTAGTGATGCCGGCCATGGGCGCGAGCACGACGGGTGGTTCCACCACGAAATCACCAACGCGAATCGGTAAACGCTGGGCGATCGACGCGACATTCATGCGCCTGATTGTTCCAGGTGCCCTGAAATACGGCAGACTTCGGATGCCGACCCGAAGTTGGCACGATGCGAACGGGAGCGCACTCATGAGCAACGCCCCCGATCAGGTCGCTTTGCAGGGCACGCGGCGCTGGATAGCTCTATTCTTCCTCGCCCTCGGTGTCTCGATGAGTATCTTGGACGCCACCGTCGTGTGGAGTCCGAGGGCTACGAATCCCCCACGGAAAGCGAGGAAGGAACTGCTTCGCCCTGAAACACCCCCTAGCCTGATCACATGAGCGGTCGAATCCTCGTCGTCGGCAAAACGCCGGTGGGTCGGCGGGTATGTGGACTTCTCCAGGAGTCGGGGCTGAACACCATCCACCTCGACGAGCCCAGTGACGCAGAACTGCGCGAGGCCTTGACCCCCGACGTCGACGGCATCGCGGTGCTCCTGCACGACGACATCAAGGTGTTGCGCTACTCCCTCGCCGCCCATCACATTCAACCCTCGGCCCGGCTTTTCGCAGCCATGTTCGATCGCACTGCTCGCGAGCAACTTCGTGGCCACGTCCCCGATTCCGTTGTCTTGTCCCCGGCGGCGATCAGCGTTCCGAGTCTGGTCGCCGCCGCCATCCACCCCGAAGCGGCGGCAATCCGGCGACGCGGAACCCAGGACGAGAGTCGCTGGGTGTCGGTGACCCCGACCGATGACAATGACGTCACCATCGCGGACTACTTCACCCCCGATGGCGTCAAGCGATACGGACGACTTGGACGCGTGTCAGGACAACTGCGCGCGTACGACGCCGGCACCAAAGTTCTCTTAACCGGGATCATCGGCTTGATTTCAATCATCATTCTGGACACGATCGTGGGTCTCCAGCACGCGCATTTCCTGCGGGCCATGTATGACGCGACACGAACCACGGCGACGATTTCCTCTCCTGCGTTGTCTGACGACGAGCCGTGGGTTCTGGTCTGGGCGACCATCGCCGCGCTCTCCGTGCTCACATTCACCGCGATGTTCGCTGCCGGCATCGTCAACTATCTTCTCTCCGGTCGACACGTCGCTTTGCTCGGACGACGGGTCGCTCCGCGCTTCGGCCACGTGGTTGTGGCCGGCATGGGCCAGGTGGGGTTGCGGTTGGCCGAGGAACTACGCGCCCTTGGTGTCGCCGTCATCGGCATCGAAGTCAAGCCCGACGCTCGAACCCTTCAGCTCGCCCGGGCCGGCAGCATTCCGGTCATCGTGGGGGACGCTGCATCGCGGTCCACTCTCAAGGCTGCTCGCGTGGAAGAGGCCGAGGCTCTGATTGCGGCAGGGTCCGCAGAATGGGACAACATCGCCGTCGCCGTCTCGTCGCTGGCGATCGCCCCGGACACCCGACTGGTCATTCGCGCCGGAACCGGTGACGCAATCGCTGAGACTCGATCCCTCTTCGCGATCGGAGCGGTGGTTGATGTCAATGGGCTTACTGCCTCCTTTGTGACCAGCGCGATGACCGGACTCGAGCCGTACTCGGTGGTCTCCTCGGGGGAAGCGGATCTGGCAGTGGATAGCTCGGGCCGGGTCGCGCAGGTACTCAGCGCCGACACCGACCGGTGCGAGTGCTTGTAACGACCCCACGGGCGCAAGATCTGCCGTCAACCACGCCGCCGTTTCGGCGGCCGCTTCCGCCGAATTCCCCTATTTCTCTGCTATTTTCGGCCTCGCTGACAATCGTTTTCATTAAAGGAGAGACATGAATCGATCTGAACTAGTGTCCGCTGCCGCAGAGCGCGCCGGAACGTCCGCCTCGGTGATGGACGCGGCGCTCCACGCCATTCAAGATGTGGTGACAGACGCCCTGACCAAGGGTGAGAAGGTGACCATTCCCGGCTTCGCCACCCTGGAGACGGTGCAAAGAAGCGCCCGCGAGGGCCGGAACCCTGCAACCGGCGAGAAGATGCAGATCCCTGCACGCACCGCCGTGAAGATTTCCGCAGGAACAGCGCTGAAGCGAGCCGTCAGCTAGCTCGAATCACAACGTGATGGGGGCCGCCTTGCTGGACAGGGCGGCCCTTCTCATGTCTCCGGGCAATTCGTGTCGTCAGGCGATTCGCGCCTTCCGGCAATCTACGAGTCCGGCACCGATACGCCGGCTGGGTTACTGCGCCGGCAGCCTTTCGCTCAGCCACGAAGAGATCTGGTCAAGTCCGACGCGCTCTTGCGCCATCGAATCGCGGTCGCGAACGGTGACGGCCTGATCCTCAAGTGAGTCGAAATCGACCGTCACGCAGAACGGAGTGCCGATTTCGTCCTGACGTCGGTAGCGGCGACCGATCGCCCCGGCATCGGCGAAATCGACATTCCACGTCTCCCTCAACATTGCCGCGAGCCCCTGCGCTTTCGCCGAAAGGGCCCTGTCGCGCGACAGGGGAAGCACCGCCACCTTCACCGGCGCCAATCGCCGATCAAGCCGCAGCACCGTTCGCTTGTCCACTCCCCCCTTGGAGTTCGGAGCTTCGTCCTCGTCGTAGGAATCGAGCAGGAACGCAAGAACCGCCCGGGTCAGGCCCGCCGCCGGCTCGATGACGTAGGGCGTCCAGCGCTCGTCAAGTTCCTGGTCGAAATAAGACAGGTCCGTTCCCGAACTCTCGGCGTGGGTCTTGAGGTCGTAGTCGGTGCGGTTAGCGATGCCCTCAAGCTCCGCCCACTCGCTTCCGGCAAAGAGGAATCGATACTCGATATCCACGGTTCGCTTCGCGTAGTGCGAGAGTTTTTCTTTCGGGTGCTCGAAGAATCGCAGGTTATCCGGATTCAAGCCGAGGTCGATGTACCAATCCCAGCGCTTCTGCAGCCAGTACTCATGCCATTCTTCGTCCGTCCCAGGCTTGACGAAGAATTCCATTTCCATCTGCTCGAATTCACGGGTTCGGAAAATGAAATTGCCCGGCGTTATTTCGTTGCGGAAACTCTTCCCGGTTTGCCCGATACCGAAAGGCGGCTTCTTGCGTGCGGAGTTCATCACGTTGAGGTAATTCACGAAGATGCCCTGCGCGGTCTCCGGGCGCAGGTAATGAACGGCGCCCTCGTCCTCGACGGGACCGACCATCGTGCGGAGCATGCCGTTGAAGTTCTGCGGCTCGGTGAAGTTGCCCTTGGTTCCGCAGTTGGTACATACGATCTCCGCGAGACCCTCGGGTGGTTCGTGACCGTTCTTCTCGGCGAACGCTTCGATCAGTTGATCCGCCCGCCAACGCTTGTGGCATTGCTTGCACTCGGTCAGCGGATCGACGAACGCATCGACATGACCCGATGCGATCCACACCTGCGGGGCAAGGATAACCGACGAATCAATGCCGACCACATCGTCGCGCCCACGCACCATGTGTTGCCACCACTGCCGGCGCACGTTCTCTTTGAGCTCGACTCCCAGCGGGCCGTAGTCCCAGGCCGAGCGGGTGCCGCCGTAGATCTCCGACGACGGGAAAACAAATCCCCGACGCTTGGAGAGATTGACGACGGAATCGACGCGAGAAGCCACAAAACGCTCCATTTCCGAAGCGCCTTGCGCGCTTCCACTCCGGCTGGCTGTCGGCGGACGGAACTGAGTGTACGAGTCAGCGCTCAATCACACACCTGACGGTGCGCTTGAGTGCCTGCCCTCAGCGTCCGTCGTGAACGTCCGCACCGGTGACAGGCGGGACGAAAGCCGCCGACGCCGATCCCAGCCCGACGGCGTCGTGGTCGGCGGCGAGCCCGCTCGCGAACGATTTCACCTCCCCGACTTCCTGCACAACAACGGCTTCGTATGCCGTTGGCTCATCGATCGCGGTGGACAGCAAGGGAATGACCTCGGCCTTCACCTCGAAGCGGGACAGCGCCTTTCGATACGCACCGATCCCCTCCCACTGGGTGGTGAGTGTCACGAGTTCGGCGTCGTCCGTCGCCTGTCCAATCCAGCCACGGTGGAAACCTGTCGATTCAGCCAGCACCGCGAACGCGGCGCGCATCCGGGTAAACCACCCGTCGCGATCATGCGTGACACGAAATCGGGATTGAACGAGCAAAGGGGCCATGTCCCCCAGCGCACTAGGCTCCTTCACGAAGATGACGCTAGTCCAGGCGTCCGGTATCTGCGAGGGAAGAGATGGCCGATAAGAAGCGCCGAAAGAAGGGAGACCTGCCGCCCGGCGTGAAAGGCCCGAATCAGCCACCCGCACAACAACCTCCGGCACGCCCATCCTCGCGTCAATCCCGAGAGTCGCTCGAGCGTGCCAGCATCCCCATTCTTACCAAGCTCATGGCTGTGCCCCGGTGGCTGATCGTGGTGTTGATGGGCGCCTTTCTCTTCCTCGGGCTGATCCAAACCGGCTCGCTGGCCTGGCTCGGCGGGATTTTCCTGCTGATCGTCGGCGGTTTTCTCGGCTGGCTACTCGTGCTGTCCTGGCCGGTACTGACGCCCGCTCGGCGGGCCACGCGGCTGATCATCGTCGTCGCCGTCCTCGGGCTTGCCGTGCTGAAGTTTCTCGGCCGCTTCTGAACTTGACAATCATTTTCATTAAGGGCACGATGCCGACATGACCTCACACAAACTTGCCCTCTTGACCGCAGCCGCTTTGGCCTCCGCTGGATCTCTCGTCGCATGTTCGAGTTCGGACGATTCCACGTCCTCTGAGGCCACTGCCTCGCAGAGCGCGACCGAGGACGAAACTTCATCGGGGGAGGAGGAAGCCGATCCCTCCTCCACCGGTGATGCATCTACTGCCGATACGAGTGAGTCGCAGCCGAGCGCACCACCCG
>ERZ802830.1380-NODE-1380-length-23154-cov-13.5855_pt1 | contig 23154 bp, 16 predicted proteins | sample MGYA00345654_ERZ802830 | MGnify/ENA primary metagenome ERZ802830 (study PRJEB30503, sample SAMEA104212375) | marine metagenome | biome: Westerlies Biome; feature: [SRF] surface water layer (ENVO:00010504) within the epipelagic zone...; material: water...
GTTGCAGTAGATTTTAACGCATTATAAATGACCGAACTGATTCTGTTATTTTCTTCGGTTTTCAAAATATTTGCATAAGCTTGATAGCTTTCAAGATTTTTCGAAATTTCCCTGGAAGAAACTTCAATCATGTAAACGCCATTATTTCCTTTGATAAGGGCTGAGGGTTGGTTTAATTTCATTGCAAAAGCTGCACCAATGACATAAGGCTCAGAACCAACACCAGGAAGCACATTATTCTTCTGTGTAACGGCAGTGGCCGTTTCTATTTCTTTACCTAACGCAACGGAAAGACTATCCAATGAACTATATGATTTATAAGTTTCTAGTAAATAATCAGCTTTGCTTTTTTTAATTATTTCTTGGATAACTTCTTCTTTAATGGCATTAATATTTATTGAGCCCTCTGGTATAACATCCACTAATTGTGCAACAACATATCCTCCTGTGGTTAAACTGAATCTCTTAATATCTTTAATTTTAGTTTCATCACTGAATAACCACTGAACAACATTTCTCTGCCGTTGCATGGAAGGCAGATTTTCATCTAGGATATTGACTTGATCGACTTCCTTAATTTCATATCCGTATTTTTGAGAAGTAGCAGGAAAATCTTTAAGATTTATACTCTCCATTTCAAATTGAGTCGTTTTCTGGAATACAGCATTAGAGGTTTCTTCTGAAGGAACGATTTGCTTCACAACATCAGCAATTAAAACAACATCTTCTTTGTTAGTTACTTTGATTATGTGAAATCCAAATTCAGTCTCCACTATTCCAATTCTTCCAATTCTCGATTTGTTACAAAAATCAAAGAATTTTTCTGTCATAGTTCCTTCTTGGAAAAAACCAAGGTCACCACCCATGGAACTAGATGGGCCGTCTGAATACTTAGTAGCTAACTCAGCAAAGTCATCAGGGTTTCTTCGAGCTTCACGGTAATATTTATTTGCAATTTTTTCAGCCTCTTCTTTACTTCTGGCGATCTGTGGATTAGCACGGGAGGCCCCTTGAAAAGATACTAGAATATGACTTGCTCTTATTGATCCACCATTTTTCCTATCAATGAACCTTGAGATTTTAAATTGCTCTCCATCTTGGTATGGACCAAAAACATCATCTTTTTTTAGTTCAAAAAGAATGTCAGCATAATCATTCGCAAGTGCTCCTTTAGAGAGATAAATTGAGTCAAAAGGTACTTCAGAGTATTGCTCAACAAATTCAGTAATGTTTTGAGCTATTTTTAAACCTTGAATGGTGTCTGTAAGTTTGGATACATCATTGTATTCGACTCTCAATTCTTTTAATTTCTCTAAGTCGGCTCGAATTCTACTTTTATCTTCATCAGTAGCTAGATCAGGAAAAACGACATAGTTTACCTTTCTAGAAGCTTCTAACTCAAATTTTTCTTTATTTTGATTTACATACTTTCTAATATCACTGTCCGATATTTTAAATAAGCTATCTGGTACTTCAGAAAAAGGTATACTAATAAAATTAATATTTACTCTGTCATTTTCTAAGTGATAGGCGTTTTCTCCCTCTAATTCAGTAAATCCAGAGCTTGATTTTATTAAGTCATAATAAATATTTTCCTTGGCTTGTGCAACAATACTTTCTTCCTGAGACCTCCAATTTTGGTAAGCTTGAGGGTTTTCAAGACGTAGACTATTAATAAAATTAGTAAAAATACCAAAGTCGAAAAAACCAGATTCATTTTGAAAACGAGGGTCTTGGACAATTCTTTCGTCTTTAGATAGAATCATCTCGATTTGCTCTTTACCAGCATCTATACCTAACCTATCAAATTCTTGCTTGAAAATAGTTAACCTGATCATTTGATCCCAAACAGAATTTACAGCTTGCATTGTAGAAAAGTTATAGCTTCTTTCTGCTTGTTCAACCATCTGTCTAAACAATGTGAGCTCAACTTCCTCTTCATTAACTACTGCAATAGGATCGGTAGGTGTGCTTGAGGAATTTCCATCGAAAACTCCCGAAATTACAAATGCAAAGAGTGCCATTCCAATTACCACAATTAGAAAGAATGAACGCTGCCTAATTTGTCCTAAAACTGCCATGTCAATTTAAATTTTTTCGTTTGTGAAAATACAATTTCCTTTTTGATTTCAAAAAAGAATTGGACTGTAATTAAGGGTTTAGATAGAATCTATATTAATGTTCTTTAATTAAAGAAACTAGTTTTCGTGATTTATTTTCAGGAAAACCCTTTCAATTTTTGTAGAAGAAACCTCTTTAATTTCAAACTCAAAATTTTCAAGAACTACTTTAGTTCCTTTTGGAGGTATCTCTTCTTTTAAATAAACAATAAGACCACCTAGGGTTTCATAAAACTCATTTTCAGGAAGAGATATCCCGTAATTTTGATTTATATAGTCTACTTCTAGCCTAGCGGAAAACTCAAACAAATTTGGTTCTAATTTTTTTTCAAAGTGAGCTATGTTGTCATGCTCATCCTCAATCTCACCAAAAAGTTCTTCAATAATATCCTCAACAGTTATTATTCCTGAGGTTCCTCCATATTCGTCTAAAACTACTGCTATGCTTTTTCTTTGCTTTGTTAAAAGCTTAAGAACTTCGCTAATTTTCATTGTTTCAGTTACAAATGCTACAGGGAGAAGGATTTTTTTTAAATCATCGGGCTTCTTAAACATCTCAAAGGCGTGGACATAGCCATGAATATTATCAATAGATTCAGTGAAAACTGGTATTTTAGACAATCCACTTGAAGTAAATAATTTTTTAATCTCAATCATAGATTCTGTATTTTCAGCTGCTACAATTTCAGTTCTAGGAACCATTGCCTCTCTGGCCTTAACCTCTGAAAAGTCTAAAGCGTTTTGAAAAATCTGAATCTCACTATCTACATTTTCTAAATCCTTTGTAGACTCTAATTGTTCTTCAATATAGTTCCCCAATTCTATTTTTGAGAATGTAAATTGAATTTGGTCACCCTCTATCCTAAAAAACTTTATCAAAATTAGATCTGATATCCACATAATCATTGCTGTTATTGGAGAAAATATAAAGTAAAAAACAGCAGTAGGGAGCGCTAATACTTTCATGAAAATATTAGAAAATTGCTGAAAGATTACTTTTGGTAGAAACTCAGCTGTGATTAAAATTATAACAGTAGAAATTAGCGTCTGTATCAAAATAATTTTAATACTAAATGATAAATCCTGTAAAGTGCTAGGAAACATCATTTGTAAAATTCGGTCACCAATAAAAATCCCATAAATTACCAGAGAAATATTATTTCCAACAAGCATAGTTGCTATAAAACGAGATGGGTTTTTGGTAATAAAGCTTAAAAGTCTAGCATTAATTCCTGACTGTTGCTTTTCTATCTCAAGGTATATTTTATTTGAGGAAACAAAAGCAATTTCCATACCCGAAAAAAAAGCGGATAGCATTAGGCAAATAATAATGATAAGATCAGTTATTATCATTTAGGTGTTTGCCTATTTTTAAATTTTTTTCTAAAGAATCTTCTAAATAAAGCCATAAAAATAGATAATAAAGTAAATCCAATAAAAATATATGACTTTTGCCTATTAATTCCCCACTGAGAAAAACTTTCATAACAAGCGACTAATGCAATGACCCAATAAAGAATTTCAGAAATTTTATAACTTTTCATAGACTATAATGGAATCTTTTTTTTCTTCGACTGCAATTGTACCAGATAAATTACCTGTTTGGAATTTAGTAAATTCTTTATTGGTATCCAATCTGTTAGCGGCCAAATTATAATCACTATTATGAAAAATAAAAGGTTTTTCCGTAAAAAGCCATTCTTTTTCTGCATCCCAATACATTTGATTAGTTTCAAGACGTGAACCATCATGAGATAATAAAACCACATTGCCTTTAAGGTCGACTATTTTTGTTTGATTATAGAGGATCCCATAGTCTGCAGTTACAGTATTTTCTTGGTTTTCCTCATTGTAAAAAATTACTTTCAGTCCCTCAGGAAACTCCGAATATTTAAAACTCAAATGGCTGTAATCAAGGTGAACTGGAGCAGAAAGTTTTGCTTTGATATAAGCAGAGTCAGTGTAGGTCATTTTTATGTTGTAAGCTATCCCTACAGGATTTTCATTAAATGTATTGATTTGCTTCAATAAGTCAGTACTGTCTTCGCAAGAAAAAAATACAGTAAAAGCAATAACAACTATAGCATTTTTGATAAGCTCATATTTTGAATGTTGTAATTACAGATCTGGGACATTTACGCTACTTTTAATCCAACAATCAAATTTGATTGTAGTACCCTGGTTTCCTTCGGTAAATATATCGGTTTTAGATGGAGCTCTTCCTTCATAGCTTCTAGCAGTTCTAATCGCTGCCTTTTTTATTGATGCATCCACCTCTCCTGCTTTGTATGCCATGTTTGCTGCCAACCAATAAACAGCTCTTTTACTAAACTGAGTATCTCCACAAGTATTTGCACTACTTGCGTAAAGGTTTGAAATCATTAAATACGCACGACCCATTGAAGGCTGAAAACTAAGTGCTTTACGCGCATAAGTTCTTGCTGAAGATTTTCTTCCTGCATTTTTAAACTTAATAGCAATTTTATATAAAATTTTAGCTTTTTTATATGAATCAGTCTCAAGAGTAATGGATTCCTCATAATAGGCCAGGGCCGCATTGCTATCTCCGGATTTATCCTTCAGTAAACCTAGGTAATAAGCGGAGTCAGCAGAGGGATCTAAGCTGTGAAGCGCTTCAACTAACGTAACAAAGAAAGGGTCATCTGAACATTCTTTACTGTCCATACGTGATGCTGCTCTTTTGAGCCAAACCGGGTCAGTCTTATTTTCCTCAAAAGTCCTTTGATACAAGGGGACTAAATTTTTACATGTAGCTTCCTTTGAGATAATAGCATTTAAATTTGAGAGAAAAGTTCCAATGGCATTACTATTTATTCCATAAATCCTCTTATTTCTGACCTCTCTACTATTCAAAGGGCTTCCTGCTTCTTGTTTCTTTAATATTAAATCTAATTTTTTAGAGAGGTTAGTCGATTCAATTTCAAACTTTTCGGAAACTTCCTCGAATTTTATAAATAGCTTTTCCATGGTAATTCCATCTACTCCATCTTTGTATAGTTCATAGTAAGTTTTAAAATAGTTATATAACTCCTTGGGATTTGTGAAGCTTAAAGGGTCTCTTGAGTATGCTTCGTCAAAAATTTTATAAGCTTCTTCTTTATTGGCAATTTTATAATCTAACATTGATTGAGCTTTACTACTTAGAATATCACCTACCACTTTTACATTCCTTTTAGTTGGAAAGTTTAATATCCAGTTATCGTATAGTTTCATTAAATCAATTTTAGCTGCCTCAGCTTCTTCTAGGCTCAAATTTTTGATACGGTCTTTTAAAATTCTTTCGCCATATGAATATATAGCAACATTTAATTTGGGACACTCTCCCCTAACTTTCATCCATGGTTCATAGGCTTCATTGTAATTTTTCACTTTAGCATACTCAGCAAAAATTGATAAATTTTGTAAACAATCTTCACTATTCTGCGCTTTCAATCCAAAAAATGAGAATAATAGAATTGAGGTTAATAATACTTTTAAATATTTCATTTTATCTAAATATTAATTATACTTTCTTTTTACAAACCATCGATCATTTAGGGAAAATCCTAATCTTAAAGTCCAAAAGTTTTCTTCCAACATATTTGAATTCTTAGATCCTCTAGACCCGTACTCTAAACCTATGTTTAGGTTGGAATAACCTGGCAAAGGCAACCCAAGCCCAAAATTAAGACCTGTTTCCTTGATCTCAAAATTATTTTTTAAAATCCCTGTTACTTCATGTCGGAATCCCATCCGTAAAACTATCCTTTTCCAATAACTGGTAATAGATGAAAAGTCTGGAATAAAAAAACCTCCAATAGATAATTGTGAACCATTTTTGTATCTAACATTGGGTATAGGATTAAAGCTATTTTTAAAATTTGAATTTTGTGTCATTATGTATTGTCCTCCGGTAAACCACCTGCTCTTTTTACCAAACCCAAAGCCAATTCCCAAGCTGGAGGGTAATTGAATTTCAGTAATATCTAATCCGGTGTTGGCCAAATCAATTTCTACAACTTCACCTAAATTAGAAGGATTAGATATAGCAGAGGTAATGAACTGACGTTTGTTGGTTGAATTTAATGAAGCCTGAGGGACATAGGAAACCATTACATGCAAATCTAAATTATTATTCATAGGTATTTCAAAATTAGTCGCTAACTTAAAATCAATTCCTGATACACTAGATTCATTAATCAAAATAGTTCCTAAAAAAACGTCATCTACGTATTTAGAGGTTTGATATTTCAACTTACCAAAATCGTAATTAATAGTTGCTCCAAAACTAAAATACTTTAACAAATTAAATCCTAATGAAAAAAAAACTTTATTAACTCCCCCTTCTCCCTGATATTGATTTAAAATATTCGGGAAAGAAGATGAATCCAATTGATTCAATTTATAGCCAACTGATGTATATGGAATAATTCCAAAACCAAATCCAAACTTATTGGTTGGAATAGCGACTCCTATATAATCTAATCCAGATGAAATAATACTTTTTGAGTCATTAGCATCGGTTAATTTATTATTCCTGTAATTTAAGCCCAAAGAATAAGTGGTCAGCTTTAATTTAGCATAGGATGAAGGATTAGTTAAATTTGCATGAATTGAATCATTATATATCTCTAATCCTCCCATAAAACGATTGATTTGAGTTCCTTTAAAATTTCCTTCTCCTAAACCAAAATACGAGTATGGGGAAATGGTCCCTGATTGCGAATAAGCAACATTGACAAAAAGTAATATTAGGATTTTAAAAAAATATCTAATCATGAATCGATATTCAGTTTTAACAGATGCAACAATCCACCCGCAATAAAATTCGAATTGGCAAATATGCTATTTTTTAACGTTTTAGGCAACTTATTAGCATCTCCTCCTGTTAAAATAACTGTTAATGATTCATAATTTTTTTTATAATATTCTATTCTAGCGGTAATTTCGTCCAAAATTGCAAAATAAACCCCAGAATGAATACAATCATGAGTGTTTTTACCTTGAGGATTTTTAGGAGTTTTATACTCCACAATCGGGAGGTTAGTCGTAAAATGATTTAGTGCTTTATATCGCATGACAAACCCTGGAGAAATTGCACCTCCCTGATAAACATTTTTCTCATCTATAAAATCATAAGTAATGCAAGTACCCATATCGACTACCAAAACATTAGATTTAGGATAACTTTTACATGCTGCAGCAGCCAAAACTATTCGATCATTACCTAGAGAGCCTTTGCTTTGATATGAATTAATAAACGGGAGGTGCATTCTTGAATTGACAGGAATCATTTTGAAATTATTAGAATACTTTTCTAAAGTTTTACCAATCTTTCTGCTCACATCGGCGTAAATAATTGCTTTTATATCAGAGTTTTCTCTAATCAGTATATCAATTTTTGATTCAAAAGATGAGTAATTCACTTTTTGCTGAAGAATAATTTTATCTCCATCAAAGAGGAAAAACTTAGCCAATGTGTTCCCTAAATCAATTCCTAAGTTCAATTTAGAAGTTATTTGATTGCTAAATTTAATCAAAGTTTTTAGAGTAAATCTTTTGTTGGGGAATAAAAAGGATTTTATATTTGCAAACCTTTTGTGAGGTACCTTAGCTCAGTTGGTAGAGCAAAGGACTGAAAATCCTTGTGTCCCTGGTTCGATTCCTGGAGGTACCACTTATCCCTAGCTAGTCAATAATAGATTAGTTAGGGTTTTTCTTATTTGGGAATTTTGATCATTAGTTGGTATTCGAGTCTTATCTAATATTTAATTTCCAATTATTTAAATATTATTCATGAAGTGTTAAAAACAATTGATAGTAAAAAAATTATTACAAGTACTTAATTAAATGATTTTTTTTAAATCTATAATAATCAATTATCATTCCAATAATGAATTATTCATTTAACTTTGAGATAAAATTTTCATTAATTAAGTTAATCCTTTTTCTAAAAGATTTTTTCAAAAAATATTTGTTATAATTTATAATGATAGGTTCCAACAAAAACAATTTTTTAAAATCTCTGAATTTTAAATCAAAAGTATATCGAGAATAGATTTTTTTGGTTTCGTAGTCGTCAAAAAGCTTAATCACCTCATAAGTAGAAGAGCCGATAATAAGTTTTTTCATATTATTTTTTAAGGAAGAAAAGTTTGAGATGATTTTGACAACAGAGTCATTAATTACATTCAAAGTGAAATCAACCGATAATTTTTCTTTATTACTTGTTTGGTAAACAATTGGCTTTATAAAATACTGTATACCATTATCACCTCTGAAGAAAGATTTGATGAGGTTTTTTTGAGAAAAAACTGAAGTTACAGATGATATAAAAAGGAGACAAAATATGATTTGTTTCATAATGATAAAAAAGATAGAATTATTAAATTATAAAAATTTACTAATTCTAAAGTTACAAATGATATAAAAAAGAGACAAAATATGATTTGTTTCATGATGATAAAAAAGATAGAATTAATAAATTATAAAATTTACTAATTCTATCTTTAATTGAAACTACTAATTAGTTACCCGTAACAATACATTCGTAAGTTTGAATAATTCCCAACATATTGGTCTGTTTAAAATCAACGGTTGAGATTTTTGTTATTCCAGCTTGTTTAGCCGCTTTTTGAATACTTGCGTCACAATCAAAGCAAAGAACATTTAAATATCCTGTTGCTTTAGCCATTCCTACTTTTGCTCCAACTTCGTTACTTGTTGCGTTAACTGGCAATGTTATTGCACAGCTCGATAAAAGTAATGCTACTGAAATTATTAATGCAAATTTTTTCATAGTTAATTATTTAATTTATTCTTAATATAAGACAAATAAATGAGTTGTAGAAATTAAATTACTCATAATCATTTATTCCTAATATACTATAAATAAATGAGTTGTAGAAATTAAATTACTCATAATCATTTCTTTAGATATTTATTTGTATTCCCTAAGCTGTTAATGAAATTGGTTATATTAGTAATAGATAAAAAAGTAAGAATTAATAATATCTAGGCATATGTCCTTCGATAAAATTTATATTCCCGTCATCTTAATTTTATTTACTACTGCATCATGTTCAATTAAGATACCTGACGAGATTTCAAAAGAATTTTCGGATCTCCCTGAGCTGATTGATTTTAATTACCATGTAAAGCCTATTTTATCAGACAGGTGCTATCAATGTCATGGACCAGATAAAAAAACAAGAAAAGCTGGTTTGAGGTTAGACATAGAGTCAATCGCCTTTTCTGAACTAAAGAGTGGAAAATATGCTTTTAGTTCCAGAAGCCTATATAAAAGTGAAGTTGCTCACCGAATTTTACAAGAGGACACTGATTTGCTTATGCCACCTCCTGAGTCAAATCTTAGCCTTACTAATCGAGAAATAGCTATAATTCTGAAGTGGATTGAACAAGGTTCAGAATGGAAAGAACATTGGGCCTTTATTGCTCCTCAAAAAAAAGAATCTCATAAAATAAAGGTGGCATTTGATAATTCTATTGACTCATTCATAAAATCTAAACTTGATTATGAGGGATTAGAATTTTCTCCAAGGGCATCCAAAGCAGTTCTTGGACGAAGAGTATACTTTGATCTAACAGGTCTTCCTCCAAGTTTGGAGGAATTAGACGCCTTTATAAATGACAAAAGTGAAAATGCATATGAAAAACTAGTAGATAAACTTATGACCACAAATGCATATTCTGAAAGGCTTGCTCTAGACTGGATGGACTTATCACGCTACGCAGATTCACATGGATTACACGCTGATGGCCTAAGAACAATGTGGCCTTGGCGTGATTGGGTCCTTAAAGCATTTAAAAAAAACATGCCTTATGATAAGTTTGTAACCTGGCAGATTGCCGGAGACCTTATGCCAAATAAATCTAGGGAGCAAGATCTAGCAACTGCGTTTAACAGAAACAGCCCAATGACAGCCGAGGGTGGTGTTATTGACGAAGAGTGGCGATTACATTATGTTTTTGACCGTACTGAAACTTTAAGTACCGCTTTTTTAGGACTAACTGTTGCGTGTGCTAAATGTCATGATCACAAATTTGATCCAATTTCTCAGAAGGATTACTACCAACTAACCGCATTTTTTAATAATATCAGAGAATTAGGAATGACAGGTGATGATGGTGAGTTTGGACCTCTTTTACCTCTTCTTGGTGAAGAAACTGAAATAAAAATCAAAGAATTAAATGCCAAACTTTCAGCTATAAATAAAGAAATTTCTGTGACAAAGGAGGAATTAAAAAAAGTTTATGAATATTCTGATGAGTTGGTTCGAAATACCAAACCAATAGCTAAACCGATTATTCAGGCCCCCTTTGATAAATTAACAAAATATAAAATTGGAAAAAGAAATAAAATAAAAATCGATGGTATAGAAAATTTTATGGGATCAAAGCAAGCTATTGCTCCAAATATTGTTAAAGGTATTAAGGGAAATTCTTTTGAATTCAGTCATGACTACGACCATTTATCAGTTAATAATTCTTTAATTCCAAATCTTCAGTGGACTGATCCTTTTTCATTTTCTATATGGATTAATACGGTAAAAAGAAAAAAAGGTTCCACTCAAAACTTGATTTCTAACTCTGGGGGTAAAAATGATTTGTGGCGCGGATGGGAACTTTACCTCGATGATCAAAATAGGGTTAATTTAAGATTAATAAATGTTCTTCCCACAAATCTTATTCATGTCAGATCAATAGATTCTATTTCAAAGGATGATTGGCATCATATTGCGTTTACTACAGATGGAAGTGGTGAAGCAAAAGGTATTAGATTTTACAAGGACGGAGAACCAATCGAAAAAGTTAGTTTGATAGATAATTTATACAAATCAATTCTTCCAACTAAGCGTGATAAAGAAAAGGGGTTTGTAGTAACAGAAAGGCCTTTAAAGATTGGTCGGTCTAACGAGGGCTCAACTGGAGATTATGGGCTATTTAATGGAAAAATGGATGAGTTTAAATTTTACGGTGAAGAACTCACTCCATTTGATGTCAAGTTTATTTATCAAAAAACTTTAGGCGAGAACTATCCAATTGAATGGCCGTTAGTTAAAGAACACTTGATTAAAAAAGATCCAAAAATTGTGCTTTTAAACAAAAAGTTAAAAGCAAATAGAGAAGAGTACCTTAAAACTTATGAGCCTGTGAAAGAGATAATGGTTATGGCAGAAATGAAAAATCCAAGGCCAACATATCTTTATAACCGTGGAAGTTATAATGAACCGATGTATACAGTTGAGGCTAAAGTACCGGATATATTACCTCAAATGAATTCGGATTTACCCAAAAATCGTTTTGGATTGAGTCAATGGCTGTTTGATAAAAATAATCCTTTGACTGCAAGGGTAGCGGTTAATCGTTATTGGCAGATGATATTTGGAAATGGATTAGTAAGAACTCCAAATGACTTTGGGGTTCAAGGTCAACTCCCTACACATCCAGAACTATTGGACTGGATGGCAGTAGATTTTAGTGAAGATTGGAATATTAAGAGACTAATAAAGAAAATGTTGATGTCAAAAACCTATCAGCAGCAGTCTCTGGTCAGTAATAAATTATACCAAAAAGATCCCCATAATTTACTATTGGCAAGGTCAAGTAGTTATCGTTTGCCTGCAGAAACAATTCGTGACAATGCATTGAAAATAAGTGGGCTACTTAATTCAAAATTCGGCGGCCCAAGTGTTAAACCCTATCAGCCAAAAGGACTTTGGAAAGAAAAAAATAACTTCTCGGTTCCTCTTTATGAATATGAAGAATCACAGGGAGAAGAACTCTATCGTAGGGGGATATATACTTTTATAAAAAGAACTTCTCCACCTCCAAATATGCTCACTTTTGACGCTACATCTAGAGAGGTATGTACGGTTAAAAGAAATATTACCTCTACTCCACTTCAAGCGTTAGTTTTAATGAATGATCCACAATTTTTTGAAGCTTCTAGAGTTTTTGCGGAGAAAATTATAAAAAGTAGTGGCTTACTCAAAGATCAGATTAAGTACGGTTTTAGGTCGTCAACCGGAAGGCTTCCAAAAGAGGAAGAAGTAAATATTTTAGTTAACTTATTTGAAAAGCAATATCAATATTTTACACAAAATAGGGATAAAGCCTATCAAGTTTTAAGCGTAGGGAAAAAGCCTCGTGACAAAAATATTTTTAGTGTAAAAACTGCCGCAATGACAATGGTTGCCAATACTTTAATTAACTTGGATGAAACCTACACAAAAAGATAAATGAATTGTAATCACGACCTCGATAATAAAAACTACAGTCGAAGAGATTTTTTGACAAAGACCTCATTAGGCCTAGGTGCGCTTTCACTTGGAAGTCTCATCAGCCCCGTAGATGCCTATGGAAATAGTAACTTTTTAAACTTACTGGAAAGTGAAAAAAAACGATTGCCACACTTCATTCCCAAAGCAAAAAGGGTAATTTACCTTTTCCAAAGTGGAGCACCCTCTCAGTTAGATTTGTTTGATTACAAACCCAAACTGAATGAAATGTTCGGACAAGAAGTCCCTGAAAGTATTATTGGAGATCAAAGATTAACAGGAATGTCTTCTGGTCAGAATACTTTTCCAATGGCTGGTTCACTATTTAACTTTAAGCAATACGGAGGTAGTGGAGCGTGGATGAGTGAATTAATGCCTTACACGTCAAAGATTGTTGATGAATTGTGTTTCATAAAATCTATGCATACAGATGCTATTAATCACGATCCAGCAATGACGATGATACAAACTGGATCAGAACTACCAGGAAGACCTTCGATCGGTTCCTGGTTGAGCTATGGATTGGGTACAGATAATAAAAATCTTCCTGAGTTTGTTGTTTTAATTACCAAGGGGAAATCAGGACAGCCAATTTACTCTCGTCTTTGGGGTAACGGCTTTTTGCCCTCAAAACACCAGGGGGTTCAATTTCGATCCGGTAAAGATGCGGTACTCTATTTAGATAATCCCCCTGGTGTTAACAGTAGTATTCGTCAGGAACAGCTTAGTTCTTTACAAAAATTACAAGAAATCAATCATGCAGATATAGGTGATCCCGAAATACTGACTAAAATTTCAAATTATGAGATGGCTTACCGAATGCAAACCTCCGTTCCAGAAGTAATGAATATATCGGACGAGCCAGATTATATTTTCGACCTTTATGGAGAAGACAGTAAAAATCCGGGAACCTTTGCCGCTAATTGTTTGCTCGCAAGAAAACTTGCTGAAAAAGACGTAAAGTTTATCCAATTGTATCATAGAGGTTGGGATCAGCACGGAAACTTACCAAGAGATATTCGAAAACAAACTAAAGAAACAGATCAGGCCACCGCTGCTTTAATTCAAGATCTTAAACAAAGAGGATTACTTGAGGATACGTTAGTAATATGGGGAGGTGAGTTTGGAAGAACTAATTATTCGCAAGGGATGCTTAAATTAGATAATTATGGCCGTGATCATCACCCTCGATGCTTTACTGTTTTTATGGCAGGAGCAGGTATAAAAAAAGGAGTTACTTTAGGTGCTACGGATGAGTTTGGATATAATATTACTGAAAGACCTGTTCACGTCCATGACTTTCAAGCGACCTTAATGCACCTTCTTGGAGTAGACCACAAAAAACTTACTTTTAAATTTCAAGGCAGACGTTACCGTCTTACTGATGTTCACGGTAATGTGGTCAAAGAGGTGTTATCTTAAAAAATAAATATGATCTCAGAATTATTTGATTTTTTTGGAAGTCTTCACCCACTTGTAGTCCATTTACCAATAGGATTTATAATACTTACACTACTAGTAAATATTATCATTAAGAAAAAAAATAATTCTGTTAGGCGACTAATTACACTCGGTTGGTTTTTTTCTTTTATCAGTGGAGCTATCGCTGCACTTTTTGGATGGTTTCTTGGGGATAACAATTATTATTTTGAATCTCAAATTGATATTCACAAGTGGACAGGTTTTGCTTTTGTAGGTCTGACTTTTTTTATATGGATCCTTAGAACTATTAACTTTAATGCCCCAAGCTCAGTCAATAGGTTTTTTAATTTTACAATTCTTATTTTAATTTTAATCACTGGACACTATGGTGGTGAAATGACGCATGGTGAAGGATATTTGATTAACAGCTTGCCTTTTGTTAAACAAAATAAGATTCAAACTGTATTATTGACAGATAAGTACGATTCTCTTGATTCCATTTACATTTATGAGGATTTAATTTACCCCATTTTAAAGGAAAAATGTATTGCCTGTCATAATAAAAATAATTCCTACGGAGGACTTGATATTAGTACATTTGAAAACTTGGTAAAAGGAGGCAATAATGGTCATGGAATTCAAAAGGGAAATCCATACAAAAGCTCAATTTTTAAAAGAGTAAGTCTCTCGCAAAATCAACCAAAATTCATGCCCCCCTCGGGCATACCTATGAGCTTTGATCAAGTCGCGGTTTTAAAATGGTGGATTGACAACGGAGCAAAGCTCAGGACCCCATTAACGAAACTTAGAAATGATAATAGCATTCGAACTCTAGTTGAGGTTAACTATAACTTGGACTTAAAAGAAAAATCTTACATTGAGAAATTAAGACTTGATCCGGTTTCTGAGAATAAATTGAAAATATTGAGTAAAGAAAAATATAGATGGCGATTTTTGAATAGCGAAAAAAGCCTTTTAGAAATTAAATTTATTGCCAAAAAAATAACCAGTGATGACATTAATTTATTACAAACATTAAAAGGTAATATTACTTGGCTGAATTTATCTAACTGCGAATTAAAAGATGAAATGTTATCTACACTATCAGAATTACCAAACCTAACAAGGCTAAGAATCCAAAAAAATAATCTTACAGATAGAGGCGTTCCATTTCTAAAAAACATAAAGAATTTAAGGGAACTGAATATATATGGTACACAAATCACTGATGCGTCTTTCAATATTTTTTCACAAATGAAAAACTTAGAGAAAATATTTCTTTGGAATAGTAAGGTAAGTGCTCTAGGAATTGAGAAATTTAAAACTCAAAATTCAACTATCGAAATAATTAGTGGGCTATAAGTTTATTGTAATTTGAAAGTATCTTCATCTTCAAAATCTTTCTCTGATTTTGGAGCCTCTATTTGCTCGACTTTTTTAAGTTTAGAAAGCATCATTCTCGTCCTAGTAGTAACCATTTTTTCAATTTCGTTATCAGCTTCCTTAATTTTTTTCTGAGCCTTCTCTAATACGGTCCCAAAAGCAGAAAATTCTTTTTTCACACTGGCTAATATTTCCCAAACTTCACTACTACGTTTTTGTATAGCCAATGTTTTAAATCCCATTTGTAAGCTATTGAGCATAGCGGCTAGGGTAGTTGGACCTGTAATAATAATTTTATATTCTCGCTGCAATAGAGAAATAATTTCTGGGTGACGCGTAACCTCTGCGTAAAGTCCCTCAAAAGGTAAAAACATAATCCCAAAATCAGTAGTATGAGGTGGATCTACGTATCGCTCAGAAATATCACGAGCAAACTTTTTTATGGAGCCCAATAATGAGCGTAATGAGGCTTCAATTATCTTATTGTCTCCTGATTCATAAGCCGATTGAAGACGTGTATAATCTTCTTGTGGAAACTTTGCATCTACTGGAAGGTAAACAGGCCCACTGTTATGACTTTTACCAGGAAGTTTGATGGCAAACTCTACCAAAGCATCGGATTCTTTTTTGGTTTTAACATTAGCGTCATATTGTTCAGGAGCAAGAATTTGCTCTAAAATATTTCCTAACTGTATCTCGCCTAATACCCCACTGGTTTTGACATTACTTAATACCTTTTTTAAATCCCCTACTCCAGATGCAAGTGTTTGCATCTCCACTAGTCCTTTTTGGACTTTTAATAATTGCTGAGTGACAACTTCAAAAGATTTACCTAACCGATCTTCAAGGGTCTTGTGTAACTTTTCATCTACAGTCTCTCGCATCTTTTCTAATTTTATCTCAGTTGATTTCACCAACTCATCTTGCTTTTGATTTAAACGTTCAAAGTTTTGTTTTTGTAAATCGTTAAAAGCAGTAACATTTTTAGAAAAGGATTCTTGAAAATCTTTGAGTGTATTTCTTAATTCATCTCGGTCCTCTTTAGCTTTTTTTGACAGAACTTCATTTAACCTTTCTATACTTTGGGTAATTTCCAAACGGGTTTCTCTTAAATTCTTTGTTAATTCCTCTCGGTTTTGAAAAAACTCCCCTTTAATTAATTCCGTTAATTCCTTATTAAGATTAGCTTTATCTTGCTTCTTAAATAACAAAAAGATTAGTAAGACTAGACTTAAACTAGATGTCAGTAATAAAAAGATTTCCATTAAATGATTTTAATTATTGCAAATTATAAAGAAAAGAGACAGTTAGAACAGTTGTCTTAAAAAAGTAATAAACACCCACTCAAAGCTGAAATTATAGTTCGAAAAACAGAATTATAATTTCAATTTTACAATAAATAAATTTTACTTTTTTCGTAGATCAGATGCCTCAATTATCAACTTATCCAAAATATTTTGCTCCTCGTTTGATAAATTACCGTTAATTAAATTACTTTTTTCATATGGGTCATTTTTGAGATCATAAAAACGAAAAGAATTATTATCTAACGTAATTAACTTATAGCGCTCATTTCGAATAGTAAAGCCTGATTTAGCCGGTCGGTCGTTGTCAAGAATCTCAGAATAATTATAGGCTCTTGCTGAAGTTGTGGACTTTGATAATGTTTTGTAAAAACTTTGACTGTTAAAATATTCTGCTTCGCTAATTCCCGCTACTTGTGCGATGGTTGAAAAAAGGTCTGCGGTGTGAATCAAACTTTGATCGCGTTCTCCCTTTCTGTTAACCAGTGATCCTCCGATTATCATGGGCACATGAATTCCACCTTGGTGAAGTGAGCCTTTAGATCGGTTATTCTCATAAGGAGCTTGGATTACCTTTCCAGGAGTTCCATTATCTCCCAAAAAAATAATTAAGGTATTCTCTTTTTGATCACTAGGAATACTTCTCAATAATCTGCCCATTTCAAAATCTATACTTTCAATCATTCCGATATAATAAGGGGAGGGATCAGCATCAATAACACCTTGGCTTGATGAAAGTTCACCCTGGGAATGCATTTCATTAGGAGGTAAATGAAAAGGAGAATGAGGCGCTGTATAAGCCAGCCAACAAAACCAAGGTTGGTGTTGTCCTTTAATCCATTGAATGGCTAGATCTGTGAATTTTGTGGTAATGTAATCAGATTCAGTTATAGTCTGACCATTTATGGTTAAATCCCAGAGCTTATAATCTGAGACAGTACCGGGAATCAACCCAGCAAAGTAATCTATACCCATTTGGTTAGGACGGTTAGGTTCTTGATTTGATAAATGCCATTTTCCTATAATAGCATGTGTATAAACTTTACCTAATTTTTCATCTAAATATGACTGAATAGTTTTCTCGGAATCTTTTATTGTTCCAGCATTTGATGTATTAAGAACACCATTATGAATCCCATATTTTCCAGTAATTATAGAAGCCCTTGTAGGAGCACATATTGGTGCTGACCATACATTTTCATATATAATACCATCAGCTTGAAGTTGAGATAAGTTTGGCATAAATGGCTTTTTATCTCCCACATTATAACCTGGTGTAAAATCAACACCCATATCATCTGCAATGATTAATAAAATATTAGGTGGGTCAACTAAATTTTCATCTAGTGATCCTTTATCATCAGAAGATTTTGTGCAAGATTGAAAAATTAAAATCCCAGCCAGACCAATCAAAATATATAAAAACTTACTCATGTTTTTACTTGTTTAATAATTGGATAACCGGGTTAAGAAAGACCATGATTTATTTAATAATTAAGAAATAATTTGTCTTATCAATCCCTCTTGTGCCGTAGAGGCAATCAATAATCCATTCTGATCGTATATGGATCCACGGGCAAACCCCCGAGCATTAGATGCACTTGGGCTATCGGTCGAGTAAAGCAACCATTTATCAAAACTGAAGTCTCTATGAAACCAAAGTGCATGATCTAAACTTGCAAAAAAGGTATTTCCAACACTTAATTCATTTCGATGAGGCAAGGTAGCTGTTCGCAATAAGCCATAATCTGAAATATAGGCTAAAAGCTGGTGTTGAATTGGCATTTCAAAAGGAGTTTTCTCCTTGGATCGTAACCAAAAATTACTTTCAGCTGGTTCATCTATTGCATTATCAAGGTTTAGTTTCTCTAAGGGTCGAAACTCAATTACCTCGGGTTTAATTTTTTTAAATCTGTTGTATATTTTTGGAGCAATTTTTTGGACCTCTAATTGTTCCAAGTCACTTAAAAGTTTTTCTGGAGGTATCAAATTAGGCATTGCAAATTGATGATTTACGCCTTTTTGTTGTAATTGAAAGGAGGCGGACATATTAAAAATAGCTCTACCTTCTTGAAAAGCTACCACCCTGCGAGTTGTAAAACTTTTACCATCACGAATAATATCTACTTCATATGTAATAGGAAGATCAAGATTCCCTCCTAAAATAAAGTATCCGTGCATTGAGTGAGCATGTCGGTCATCAGGAACAGTCTGATACGCTGCATTTAGAGATTGAGCCAATACTTGCCCGCCAAAAACTCTACCCCATGGAGTTTGAAAGTTTTCTCCTTTAAAAATATTTTCTCCAACCTTATCCAAGGTTATTAAGTCAATTAAATCCTTAATTTGTTTCATACAAACAAGTTGTAATATAAATTTTTCTAAGTTAGCTCTTAATTCAATATTATTATTCCAAATTACTTTTTTGAACAGAATTATACCACTTTTGATAAATCTTCGAAAGTGATTTAAATTTTTTTGGATATTGGATTGAAATATCAACTTGCTCTGAAGGGTCTGTAACTAAATTGTAGAGTCTAGACTTTTCGTTTTCACCTCCCATGAATTTGAATTCATTGTCAATCAATGCATAATTTTTTTTAAAATAAAAAGCCAGGGGTTTGTCTCTTATATCTTTTTGTTTGGACCAGTAGGGTTGAAGGTCTTGACCATCAAAGGGTCGCTTATATTTATCAAGTTCAATATCTAAAATCTTAGCAATGGTAGGGAAATAGTCAGAAGTAAAACAAGGAGCGTCTATGACTGTTCCTGATTTGATCTTCCTAGGCCATTCCACAATTCCTGGAACCCTAATTCCACCCTCATGAAGGCTCCTCTTTCGTCCTCGTAAACCATTTGTCACTCCACGTGTTCGTCCAAAAGGGATCTTACCTTCCCTTACTTCTTTTTGAGTTTCAGGACCATTGTCAGAGGTATAAAAAACTAATGTATTATCGTAAATATTTAAACTTTTTAACTTATTCCTTAACCTACCCACTTGTTCATCTAGAGCAGTTATTACACCGTAATATTCTTGTTCATCTTCGCTCAGTCCTGAATAAAGTGATTTATATTTCTCACCAGTAAGTACTGGTAAATGAGGAGCATGAAACCATACAATAGATAAGAATGGAAGACGATCTGAAACCGCTTTTTCAATAAATGGAATGACCCGATCCATAATTATACGCGAATCATCTCCCTCAAGATTTTCTATCACTCGTCTTCCAGGTCCAGACCAATAATAGGTGCCAAATGGCTCTCCCTCAATCAAGGAGCCATTCACATCACCTGAACTTTTAGGTGGAGTAACCATGGGGTCCCATGTGGGTACTTTAGATTCTGTTACAAAACTTACATCAAAACCATGATTTTTGGGAGGTGCATAGTGAATATCGTTTTGTTTTCTTCCACCTCGGTTTGCATCCAAAATATCTTTAGTAAGCGTCCCTAAATGCCACTTTCCAAAATGTCCTGTTCGGTAGCCTTTTTGTTTTACTAATTCAGCTATTGTAATTTCTTCAGTTTGAATATGACCACAGTTTGCTCCACAAATCCCCATTCTTTCTGGATGTCTTCCTGTCATTACACTTGCTCGGGTAGGAGAGCAAACAGAACCTGCAGAATAAAACCTTGTAAAAACAGCACCATTTTTAACCATTGAGTCTAAATTGGGGGTTTTTAAGTATGGATGCCCATTATAACTTACATCACCCCAACCCTGGTCATCAGCCATTATTAAAATTATGTTTGGAGGTGCTTCAATTTTAGAGCAACCAAAAATTATAATTATCAATAACCAACTGCAAATCGACTTCATTTGAATTTATATTTTCAAAAAACCCTTTTAAACTATTATCAAAAAGGGTCAATCAATGGCTATTAGAGTTACCCTCTTCGTCTTTTTTTCAAATGGCTTAGATAGTTCTCAATATGCATTTGATCCAATTCGTCTGAATCTCCATATTTGTCTCGCATTTCTTCAAATCTTTTATGCAACATTTTTTGAACCTCTGAGTAGTTGGGGTCATTATAAATATTTTTCATTTCAGATGGATCTTTTTCTAAATCATACATTTCCCATACATCAATGTCATAATAAAAATGCATTAGTTTGTAACGGTCAGTTCTAACGCCATTATGACGTTTAACCATATGAACCGAGGGATATTCGTAATAAGTGTAGTAAATCGCATCTCGCCATTCACTGGTCTCCTTGCTGACAACTTTTCTAAATGACTCTCCCTGCATATCTTCAGGAATTTGAACTCCGGCATAATCCAAAAAGGTAGGTGCAAAATCTAGATTTTGAATCAATTCGTCTATTTGAGTACCCGGTTTGATTTCTTTTGGGTATCTCATCAGTATGGGGGTCCTAAATGATTCTTCATACATAAATCTCTTGTCAAACCATCCATGCTCACCAAGATAAAAACCTTGATCTGATGTATATACTACAATAGTATTTTCTGCTAAACCGTTTTCGTCCAGATAATCTAAAACTTCTCCAACTCCATCGTCAACAGATTGAATTGTTCTCAAATAATCTTTTAAGTATCTGTTAAATTTCCATTTGGCCAGATCTTTACCCTCTAAATTAGCTGCTCTCATTTGATCATTTTTAGGAGTATAAGCTTTAAGCCATGCTTGTTTTTGTTCAGGAGTAAAGCGGTTTAATTCTTTACCAAATCGAGTATCCCTACCAAAGGGGTCTACCAATAATTTAAAATCATGACCCCACCTTCCATGACCTCCAGCACCGTTTGTTACTGCTAGCTGCTCTTCGGTGGCTGAAATCATCATTTCTTGCGCTGCAGCAGCAATACGACCTTCATAATTGTCAAAAAAGTTTTCAGGGAAATCAAAAGTTTTATCATCAAAAAGGGATAAGTACTTTTCCTCTGACTGCCAGTTTCTATGTGGAGCTTTTTGTTGATAAAGCATCAAAAATGGTTTTGTCTTATCTCTTTTGTTTTTAAGCCAATCTAATCCTAACTCAGTAGTTATGGTTGTTACGTACCCATTAATTCGCTCTTTTACTCCATTAATTATAAAGTCTGGATTATAGTAGTGTCCTTGACCTGGTAAAACAGCTGAATAATCAAATCCTTGGGGTAGACCGTTTAAATGAATTTTACCAATTAAAGCAGTTTGATAACCAACGGCTTGAAGATCTTTAGCAAAATTAGGCTGACCCCAGTCAAAAGCTTGAACATTGTCAACTTTCCCGTTGATGAAACTGTGCTTCCCAGTTAAAACAACTGCTCTGCTAGGCGCACAAATTGAATTGGTTACAAAACCTTTGTTAAAAATAGCTCCCTCATTGGCAATGCGGTCTATATTTGGTGTGTTATTAAGTCCATGGCCGTATGCGCTAACAGCCTGAAAGGCGTGGTCATCTGACATAATGAATAAAATATTGGGTTTTTGTTGTTGATGGCAAGCAAATAATAATGGCAACATCAAAATAATTAAGGCTACTTTCTTCATTTAGTTTTTATTAAATTATTTTGGGGAAAATAAAGAAAATCCACCATATAAAGAGTTTGATTATCAATTAAATAATGTGATTTTTATAAATTGAAAAAAAATGACTAGAAAAGTTAAATGGGGAATCGCTGGGTTAGGTAATATTGCAAATAAGTTTGCAGCGGATTTAATTAAAAATTCAGAATCAGATTTGGTTGCTGTAGCCTCCTCAGATCTAGAGAGGGCAATAAAGTTTAAAAGTAGTTATGGCGCTAAAAGGGCTTATAAATATTATGATCAGTTATTTGACGACGAGGACGTTGAAGTAGTTTATATCGCTAGTTTAAACAATTGTCACAAAAAAATGACATTTAATGCTCTTGGATCAAGAAAGGCAGTTTTATGCGAAAAACCTTTAGGGTTAAATACCGCTGAGATCAAACAAATGATTGAAAAAGCTAAAAATCAAAATTGTTTTTTGATGGAAGCGCTTTGGTCAAGATTCAATCCGGCAATAAATAGAGCAAAAAAATGGATTAAGGAGGGTAAAATAGGAATACCGAGATTCATCTATGCAGAGTTCTCTTTTTATCGATTGGATGCTGACATCTCTCACCGGTTAATGGATCCAGAAAAAGGAGGAGGAGCTCTTTTAGATATTGGGATTTATCCGCTCTTTCTAGCATATTACATACTCGGTATGCCTAAAAAAATTAAGGCTCAAAGAATGTTGGGTCCAACGGGGGTTGACATTCAAACCTCAATGATCTTAGAGTATGAAGACGCCCATGCAATGCTCTATTGTGGAATTACTAATCCAAGTGAAAATAACGCTAAAATATGTGGAACCTCTGGGCAGATTATCTTACCTGGACGTTGGCATGACACACAATCAATTAAACTAATTAATAACACAAAAGTTTTAGAAGATAAACTTCCTACTGAAGGAAACGGATTTAATTATCAGATAAAAGAGGTTAATCAATGTATAATTAATAATAAGACAGAGGGAAAATGGAGTCACAAAAATAGCCTAGAATTAGCTTCGCTTTTGGAAAATGTGAAAAAATTTTCAGATTGAAATTGTATCTATTTTACTAAAAAAGATCTGCTATATATTTTATCGTTGTTTACACGAATCTTATAGAAATATTG
>ERZ802830.1381-NODE-1381-length-23145-cov-14.5982_pt1 | contig 23145 bp, 27 predicted proteins | sample MGYA00345654_ERZ802830 | MGnify/ENA primary metagenome ERZ802830 (study PRJEB30503, sample SAMEA104212375) | marine metagenome | biome: Westerlies Biome; feature: [SRF] surface water layer (ENVO:00010504) within the epipelagic zone...; material: water...
TTGGCGATATATTCCGTATTAACGCAGGGAACTTGTCAATCGAGTTGAAGTAATGGCCCTTGTACTTAAAGATCGTGTCAAAGAGACAACTACAACCACAGGCACTGGCACATATACGTTGGCTGGTGCTTTGACTGGTTTTGAGCCTTTTAGTCAGGTGGGTGATGGTAATACAACCTATTACACCTGCACTGATGGCACTGATTTTGAAACAGGGATTGGGACTTTTACTTTATCTGGGACGACTCTTGCTCGTACCACTATATTGCAGTCCAGCAATTCAGATAATGCTGTTAGTTGGTCGTCTGGCACTAGAACAGTCTTCTGTACATTGCCAGCAGAAAAGATGATATTTAACGATGCAACTGGCAGTGCGGTAAACTTAACAGATAACTCGCTGGCATTTGCAATAGCGTTAGGATAGGAAAATGGCAAACGCATTTAAAACATTCACGGCGCAAAACATTGATACGTCATCAGGCAAAGCGACCCTGTACACTTGCCCCGCCAATACAGAAACTACAATCATTGGCCTTAATATTGCTAATATCTTATCCGTTTCCATAACTGTTACGGTTGAGTTTCACGATGGCGGTGTGTCAGGGACAACTAATTTAAGACATATAGTCAAAGATGCAATTGTGCCTGTTGGGTCATCTCTGGTGGCAGTCGGAGGACCTCAGAAAATTGTTATGAATGCTACTGACGTATTAAAGGTTTATGGGTCACAGACTAACTGCTGTGATGCGGTTCTGAGTGTGCTGGAGATTACATAATGGCGCTTGGCACTATTGGCACTAACCAGATTGCAAGCGAAGCAGTCACTGTACCAAAAGTGACTGACCAAGTTTTGTCTAGCAGAAACCTGATTATTAATGGTGCGATGCAGGTGGCGCAACGTGGTGCGTCATTTAGTTCACTAAGCGCAAGCGCATACACTTGTGACAGGTGGCAGCTACAAGTAGCTGGTGCGGGAAGAGGAACTGTTACACAAGAAAGCAGTGGTGGCCCCGCTAGTCTTAAAGATAATTTTCTGCGTGTCACTGTGGCAACCACTGATAGCAGCGTGGCCTCAAGCGATATGCAAGTGTTAAAGCAAGTTATAGAGGGTAATGTCGCAGCGTTTACGGATGCTGGAACTTCAGACGCAAAGCCGCTTACGTTGTCCTTTTATGTTCGTTCTAGTGTGACTGGAACTTTTAGTGCAACTTTGTACACAAACTTTAGCAGCCCTAATGCAGTTTCGTATCCTGCTGAATATACAATTTCATCTGCAAACACTTGGGAACAAAAAACAGTTACGTTTCCGGCTTTTACAACAAGTTCATCACTTGTTTCAAGCGGGTATACAACTGGTGAGTTTTACCAAGTTCGTTTTGCTTTAATGGCTGGTTCTGATAACACAGGGACAGCTAATCAATGGAATAGTGCAAACGACTTTGCTTCAACAAATCAAACAAATCTTTTTGCAACATCAAGTGCAACTTGGGATATTACAGGCGTCCAGCTTGAAGTAGGCGAGACAGCCACGCCGTTTGAACACCGCAGCTTTGGCGATGAGTTGTCTAGGTGTCAGCGGTATTATTATAAAGCTGATATGACTAATGTAGGGTCATCTTGGCATCCTAATTCGCTGGCGTCTGGCACAGGATATCTAACAGAAAAAGTATATTATCCAGTAGCAATGAGAGCAAGTCCAACTGGTACGACAACAGCTACTAGTGGTTCTACTTTTTCAGGTTCTGCTCCATACATGTCAGGTACTAGTACTACATTTGCAAACGCTAGATATGATGTAACAGCCACTTCTGGCGGATATGCCAGCATCACAAGCTTTATTTTAGATGCGGAGTTATAAACATGAATATAGAATCAGCAAAATTTCATGCAGACGAAGCAGGTGTAAATAATATAATTGTAGCGGTTATAGATGATGTAAAAATGTCGGTTCCTTTAAGCACAGACAACCGTCACTACGCAGAAATCCTGCGGCAAGTAGCTGCTGGCACTCTAACCATAGAGGATGCAGATTAATGGCATATCTTGGGCCACCACCATCACAGAAGCTAGCAACCCCTACTAGCCAGTATTTTAGTGGGAACGGGTCTGCTACGGCCTTCACACTGAACCGTCCGGTTAATGTGGCTGAAGACCTGAACGTGTATGTGAATAACGTGGCTCAACAGCCGGGGTCTGGAAAGTCTTATACTGCCACAGGAACCACACTAACATTCGATGCAGCGCCTGACGCTGGTACAAACAATGTATACGTTGTCTACCGAGGTCTGGCAGAGCCAACAACACGACTAGAGCATCCTTCTGGTCAGCCGCTTGCAGCCACCACTGGTACGTTTAGTGGCGCATTTACATCACCCGGAATTGACGACAATGCAGATGCTACTGCTATTACAATATCATCAGGTGAACTTGTTGGAATAGGAGAGACATCTCCAACATCTGCTCTTCATATTAAAGGTGGTGCTGGCACTAATCTAGCTATTCAATCTACCGCTGGAACGCATTGGAGAATAGGTGATGGAGTAGGTTCAACTAACGGTAATTTAGTTATCTATGATTATACTGATAGCAGAAAAGTTTTTGAGATAGATACACTTGGTCGCGTCACAACGCCAGCGCAGCCAGCGTTCCACGCTTACGGCACTGGTAGTAGTTGGGTTGTATTTAGTAATGGCTCTTGGACAAAACTTGTTCTAAACGCAACGCCACCTTTAAACATAGGCTCTCATTACGACAGTACAAATTCTAAATTCGTTGCGCCAATAGCGGGTGTTTATCACTTCTACTACAAAGTGTATGGGCGAGTTCAATCTGGCGGTGCTGCCAGTACTTATTGGCAATCACGGTTTCAGAAAAACAACAACGCTATTGCTGGTTACGGTTCGATGCTTATGGGTTACCAATACAACGTAGGTGGCGTTGATGAAACCGCAACTTACTCAATGACCATTTCATTGGCGGCAAGCGATGAAATTACCGTTCATGCTATATCTACAGGCGCACAAAACGGTGAGTATTACCCATCAAATTGTGAGTTTGGTGGACATTTAGTAGGATAAAAAGATGGCAAATTATAAAAATATAATTCGTTCTATTGATGCAATAGATAATGCTATTGATGTTGGTGGTACGGCAGACCTTATTCTTGTTGCATCAGATTGGACACAGTTACCTGACAGCGGGTTAACTGATGATTGCGTGGCTTTGTTTAAAACATATCGTGCAAGTATACGCACTATCCGCAAAACAAACCCAGACAGCCCAACATGGCCCGATGCCCCCACAGAAGAGTGGAGTTAAATTAGATGCCTATATCTAAAATATTATCAGACTCTTTTGCTTCTGGCGTAGGCGGGAAGGTGTTGCAAGTTCAACTTTTTAATCTTGCTAGTACTCGTTTAGCAACTTCTAGCAGTTCGTTTACTGCTACGCAATTAACTGTAAATATTACACCAGCATCTTCTAGTAATAAAATATATATATCTGCCGCAGGTTCTGCAAACAATGAATCGTCTGGTAGGACTCTTTATTATACACTTTATCGTGATAGCACTAATTTAGGAGGAACTTCTGGACTTGGGCAAATATACAGTTCAGGAGCAAGAATGCATGGAACACTTGCGATTTCAATTTTAGATTCTCCAGCAACAACTTCGCAGGTAACTTACACTGTGTATGTAAGGTCACTTGGTAATACTGTTGAGTTTCCCGCTTCAACAGCGGAAATAGTAACAATTACAGCTATGGAGATTCAGGCTTAAAATGGCATACATAGGCATAGACCCAAATGTAGGTGACATAACATTCCAGAAGTTTACTGGAACAGGGAGCGCCACTGCCTTCACTCTGGCTCAATCCGTTGTGAGTGGTGAGGCTATTGTCGTAACCATAGGAAACGTGGTTCAGGAGCCGGGGTCTAGCGCAGCTTATACAGCACAGGCAAACACTCTTACATTCTCCGCAGCCCCTGCCAACGGTGACATCATTACTGTGCGCTACTTTGGTCGCGCCGTAGACCAGCCAACAAGCTACGCAATGCAGTTATTCAAGTATGTGGCTACAGCAAGTCAAACTGCGTTTACTGGCGCAGATGCCAACGGTGCTATACTGGTGATTAGCGGCAATGACGTAGATGTTTACTTAAACGGTGTGCATCTGGATAGCTCAGATTTCACAGCTAGTGGTGGGGACACAATAACATTAGGGACAGGCGCAGCTTTAAACGATGAGCTAGTCATTAGAGCCTATCGCGCATTTAGCGTAACTGATACAGTGAGTAAGGCTTCTGGGGGTACGTTTGCTGGGGAGATTACCGCAACGTCCTTTCAGACAACAAACACAATAGTTGATACGGCTGTGTTCCGCACAAACGGTCAGAGCGTTTCAGAGAACACAACAATAGGGTCAACCAAGAACGCCTTGGCGATTGGCCCTCTAACAATAGGTTCGTCAACCACGATTACGGTTAACGGCAACCTAACAATACTGTGAGGCATAGATGGCTTCGATAATAAATGTAGACCAGATTAATGAAGCTACCAGCGGTAGCGGTGTGAAGATTCCGGGTCATTCAATTCAAACTGTTTCTGGAACTTATTCCACAGCAGGAAGTACAACTTCAACAAGTGCAGTTCAAGCATGGACTGGATTAAGTATAACTCCAAAATTTTCGACTAGTATTATAAAAGTAGAATGTAATTGGTATTGTGTGCATAGAGATTATTATGATGGATATGCACAAATTTACAGAAATGGTAGTGCTATTAATGTAAGAAAAGTAATACGAAATGCGAATCATGCAGGTGATAGTTTTACAAGCAATGCAACTAGAACTATTTGGTATAGTCCTGCATGGCTTTGGTCATTTACAGAAGCTGCTGGTGGCACTTCTCAACTTACTTATTCAATATATTGCTGGACACAAAACGCAGGTCAGACAACGTGGTGGAATGATGCATATAGTACTACTACAGAAAATCCTACATCCACTATGATTCTTACGGAGATTGCACAATGAGTACGCTCTATGTCGATACAATCACCGAAAAGACCAGCGGCAACGGTGTGGTTATTCCTAGTCATGTAATACAAACAGTCTACAATGAATTTACCGACACTACTGCTTCAACCACTACTCAATCCTATGTAGATGTCACCGGTAGTGATTTAACAATTGTTACGAAACAAGCAAATTCAAAGATATACTTAATAGCAATGTGTCCTTTGTATATGCAAAACACATGTACTGGTGTTGCTATTGGCTTTAAACGAGGCTCTACGTTGATTGATGGCGTTAATGGTGGTTCTGGTGACGCTTGGCAGATTCTGAATGGTACTGGTCTAGCAACAGCATCTGGGGTGGGGCTTAGACAGCATCTTGATGCACCCGCCGTGGCAGCAGGTACTTCATTAACGTACAAAGTTCAACTTGGTATGTGGTCTACTGGACAAGTAACAGTCAATTTTGCAGGTTATGGTCACAAATCAAAGTTTCTAGTTCAGGAGATTGCCCAATGACAAGTATTCTAAAGGTCAATCAAATCCAGAACACGGCGGGTACTACTGCGTTAGGTATTGATACTGCGGGTAATGTAACAGGCAACGCTGGCCTTGCTGGCCCAGCTACAACTGGTCAAGTTTTACTAGCATCAGAGCAATGGACAAGCGATAGAACACTGGTTGATATGATGGTGATTGATTCATCAAAGTACCAAACATACAAGCTGTACTGGTGGATTTCTCATGGGGATGCCGCAGCGTCAACAACCGCTTGGAATACCACTGGATTAACATTTTTAACTGCCGCAAATACGGAAGTCACAAGCTATGACAACGCAATGAGTTGGAAGGGTACTGGGGCTGCTGGTACTCCTCAACATAATAGTGCCACATACGCTGGCGCACAAAGTTGTATCTGGATGGCAGGGAATGGTCAGTCTTATGATAGCAGTGGAGAAGGGATTATAGCTGTTCCAAATAACTCTGCGTATAGGGCATGTGTCAGAGGAAATTCATTACTTTTAGGTACACCGCGAATTAGCACTAGCTCAGGAGCTAACTACTTAGAGGAGTACTTTGGAGTAGCGTTAACCCAAGACCCTACAGCCATCACTGGTGTTAGATTGAGGTCATGGCAGTCGGCAACAGGCCGAGCAAGTAAGCAAGGTACAGTTCACTTATATGGATTAACAGGTTAACAGGAGTAAACAAAATGAGTATATCACAAGCACTAACTGAGTTAGGCATTACAGAATGGGTCTTGCGCGGCGAACCTACCACAGAGGCTGAGTTCAACGAGATGTTCCGCAAGGTAACAAGCGTTGACGAAATGGGTTCAGCAATCGAAAGCAGCAACGTGTCTGACTGGGGTACAACTTGGTCGGCGGTCAAGGCAAAGGCTGACGAGTTAAAGGCAGCAGAGCCTATGAAGCTACTGCGTGAAGAGCGTAACCGCTTGATTGCAGAGACAGACTGGTGGGCATCCAGCGACCTAGCTGGTTCAATGAGCGGCGCTCGTACAGCGTACCGTCAGGCACTGCGTGATATTACCAATAGCGCCACAAGCCTTGACGATGTAACTTGGCCTACTAAGCCGGAGTAAGATATGAGCCGTGCAAGAGAAATAGCTGATTTAGGTTCCCCGGCAGCAAGCGGCTTGTCGAACAGGAACCTTGTCATCAATGGTGCAATGACTATTAATCAACGTGGAACTCAAACTGGTGTTCGTAACAGTTATGGAGTTGACCGTTTTAAAATTTCGGGTGTTGGCGCACAACTATTTACCTATAGCCAGTCAACAACAGTGCCATCTGGACAGGGGTTTTCTTATTCCACAAAACTAGATGTAACGACTGCCGACACTTCATTAGCCGCAGGAGATTATGTCCTTTTTAGACAAAGGTTTGAAGGTCAAGATTTCCAGCACCTTAAATATGGAACATCAGACGCAGAGTCTTTAACTCTTCAATTTTGGGTTAGGTCACCCAAAACAGGAACACATATTGTAGAGTTATACCATCAAGATGCTGCTTATGTTAACGGGCAAGCATATACAATAACATCAGCAAACACATGGCAAAAAGTTGTTTTAACTTTTGTCGGTTATCAAACAACAGCTATAACAAATGATAACACTGTCGGATTTACTGTTCAGTGGTGGCTAATGGCTGGCTCAACATATTCTAGTGGAACATTAGCATCAAATACTTGGCACAATGTTACGAGTGGTGCGGCTAATCGTGCTGTTGGTCAAGTTAATGTAGTAGACAGCACAAGCAATGAGTTTTACATCACAGGCGTACAGCTTGAAATCGGCACTTCGGCGACCCCCTTTGAGCATGAAAATTACGGAACTACGTTGGCTAAATGTCAAAGGTATTTTATTTCCTGCAAAGGTTTTGGGTCTGGGTACACTGCTGTTGCTATGTTCCGTTCAGTTTATGCTAACGTAGCTTTTGGCGCTGTTGGGTTCCCCACAGAAATGAGGGCAACTCCAGCAGTAACGCTTTTTGATGGTTCTAGTAATACTGGTACGTTAACTGAAGATGGCGCTGCTCATAATAGAGGGTGTGCTGCGGCTAATATTTCTACAAGAGGCTTTAATAGAGCAACAAGCAATGGAACCGGGAGTGGTAATTTTTCAAGTGCTGCGGGAGCAGGATATGCAATTGTTGGAACATATCAAGCTGATGCGGAGTTATAAATGAATATCACAAGCGCAAAATATATTTCAGTTCAACGGTTCGGTGATGATGGAGAAACAGAAACCGTCATAGATTGTATTTGCTGCACCATAGATGGGGATATGAATGTAAGCGTTCCGCTTGACCCAGCCAATCGTCACTACGCAGAAATTCTAAAACAACAAAAAGCTGGCACTCTAACTATAGCAGATGCTGGCTGATGTTTGGTGAGTTGGCATTATCCGAAAGGGCTATCGCTGACCAAGGTATTTTAGCCTTTGGTTCTGCAACTGCTGATGCCAACTTCACTGTAGACGGCGCACCTATGTTTATAGCAAGCGCCTCCGAAGAGATGTCTGCAATTGGTGTTAAGGTTTCAATTGGCGTAGGTGTGCTTGCAGGTATCTTTGAGGCTTCTGCTCAGTTCTTACAAAGCACAGAGCTTACCCGCTTTGGAACAGTTATTTCTGACATGAGTTTCAATACTGTGCAAACTGCGAATGGTACGTTTGTAGCTTCAGCCATATCTGATCAAGACGCTGCCTTTATACAAAGCACAAACTCGGTTATGACCCTAAGTGGAGTTTCTGAGCAGAGTGCTAACTTTACACAGACTTCCGGGGGAAATCTGCTATACTCTGCTTCGCAGGAGATGACGGCGGAATTTATTCAGTCTGTCACGCCCACATTTATAACAAACTCTCCGTTGACCATTGAGTCTGTCTTCATACAGTCTTCTCTCGGCACCAAAATTATAACTATGGATGAACTGCAAATTAATGCAGTGTTTGTTGTGTCCGCCGAAGGTAGGTTCTATTGGGAGCGTATAGATGCTGACACCCCATCAGAAAACTGGGTGCAGGTTGTCCCAAGTGGTGGAACATGGACAGAAATCAATGCGGGTGCTACAATAGCAACGTGGACAAATAAGGTGGTATAAATGGCAAGTACATATACTTCAAATGTTGGAATTGAAAAACCCGGCTCCGGCGAACAGGCAGGCACTTGGGGAACAACAACTAATTCCAACTTCGACATAATTGATCAGGCTCTTCATGGTCAAGCTCAGATAACTATTACTGGTAGCCAAGACCTGACCACCAACGATGGCTCTACCAGTGACGGAGCGAACACCGTTCTTGTCCTAACTGGAACCCCGGGTTCTACTTTTGAGTTAAGGGTCACTCCAACAGACCAAGAAAAATTCTATACTATCAAGAATGAAACCAACGCTGCATGTCGCGTCATATATAAAGGTATTACATACTCCACATCTAACGGTGTAGAGATTGCATCAGGTGAATCAGCCGCTGTGACAGGTGACGGTGGCGGCGGTTCTGGTGTTTTCAAAAGTCTAACACCAACCACTGATCTGATTAACGACACAAGTCCTGAACTTGGAGGAAACCTTGATGTTGTAACCCACAGTATTGTAACCACAGCAAGCAATAGGGATATTGCAATTACTCCGCATGGCACAGGTTCTGTTATACTTGACGGATTGTCCTATCCGCAAGCAGATGGAACCGCAGATCAGCTATTAAAGACAGACGGCTCTGGACAGCTTTCATTTGTTAGCGCGGGTTCTAGCTTTGGAAACACATTAAGCCTTACGGGCGGCAGTGGCTGGACAATTTCTGTTGATGGCAGTAACAACCTAGTGTTTTCTTATGGTGGTTCTGCGGTAGCTAAAGTAGCTACTACCGGAGCGATAACTTCTATTAACGATGTAACCGCATATGGATCTATCTAATGACGCTGCCATCTTCTGGAACCCTGTCACTTTCTGATCTTCAGACGGAGTTTACTGGCTCACATCCTATTTCTATGAGCGAGTATTACAAGAGTGGCGGCAATGGTTATGTTCCAACCACTGTTCCAGAAACTGTAACCGCGTCAAGTCTTGGCGGCAGCAATTCTGCACAACCGGGAGAGAGAACTCCCGCGTTTGGGGGGTATGTTCCGCAGATAAACACTTATGGTCGTCTTTACACGCAGGCTTTGTGGGGGGATAACGGCAGTCAAATCACTGTGGATAGAACCTTTACTGTCAGTAGAACCGGGACTTATCAGTATTATGTTTCTTACTATAATTCAGCAGGTTACCGCTCTGGAACAATGGCTATTTATGTTGGCGGCAGCCTGATTCGTTCTTACAATTTCAAGGACACATATGTGAATACATCATACTTCTTGCCAAGCGGCCCAGCCATCGCGTCTAACGACACTAACACACTTTCAGTAACTGCTGGTCAGCAAATTAGAATTGTGTGCGATTGCGCTTCTGGCGGTTGGGCATGTGCTTACGTTTATGTTGGTGGCAGTTCATACAACAACGCGGCTGTTAATACAGCCGTTAACTCAGGCATCCCAACATCTGGGGCTTTAGATATATCTGATTTTTATGGCGGGAGAGGAACATAATGCCGCTAACAAAATTACAATTCAGACCCGGTATCGTTCAGGATCTTACGTCCTATTCCAACGAAGGTGGCTGGCGTGATGGTGATAAGGTGCGCTTTCGTTTGGGCTACCCCGAAAAAATAGGTGGTTGGGCTAAGTATACCAGTTCAACTTTCTTGGGTACTTGTCGTGCTTTGCACAACTGGATTGCTTTGGATGGTTCCAACTATCTAGGGTTGGGAACAAACTTAAAATACTACCTCGAAGAGGGTGGCACATATAATGACATCACCCCTATCCGCACTGGCTCTCCTACCAGCGCAGGAGTTATTACGTTCAGTGCCGTAACATCAGCGCCATTCTCTAGTACAATCACCGTAACACACACCAACCACGGTGCGGTAGCTGGAGATTTTGTTACCTTTTCTAGCGTGGCTAGTCTTGGCGGCAACATGAACGCCAATGTTTTAAATCAAGAATACAGCATCAATCAGGTGCTAAGTGCTAGTTCCTACGAGATCACAGCTAAAGATCTTCTCGGCGTTACGGTAACATCTAATGGTTCTGATACAGGTAATGGCGGCAGCAATACGGTAGGTAACTACCAGATTAACGTAGGTCTAAACTCTACTGTTGGCGGCACAGGATGGGGAGCAGGTTTGTTCGGAGGCAGGACTTCAGCACCGTTGCAAACAACGCTGAACGAAGGCGGTACTCTTTCAGCCAGTGACACCACAATTACTGTAACCAGCACCACAGGCATCGTGGCTAGTGACGTTATACTGATTGACAACGAGCTAATACTTGTTGGTGGTATTTCCAGCAACGATTTAACAGGTTGCACTAGAGGATACGCGGGGTCGGGGTCAAGTTCAAACGTAAATACTTTTGGACCGGGTATCGCTGCCACTCACACTGACGGTAGCTTGGTTATCTTAGCCAAAGGCAACGCTGATGTTGCTGATGATTTTTCTGGGTGGGGCGTTGCAGCTTCTGGTGGCTTAACAACCACGACTCAAATACGTCTGTGGTCACATGACAACTTTGGAGAAAACCTGCTTATAAATCCTCGTGACTCTGGAGTTTTCTACTGGCAGAAAACAACGGGCACAGGTGCGAGAGCCGTGGAGCTATCTACGATATCCGGCACAAAAAGAAGCGTTCCCACAATTTGCAAGCAAATTATGGTATCAGACAGAGATCGTCACGTTCTTGCTTTCGGCTCTGACGGTCTTGGTGGTGCGTCCGACGCACAAGGGGACGGGGTTCAAGATCCATTGTTGATACGTTTCTCCAGTCAAGAAAACCCAATCGACTGGTATCCTGTAACGACTAACACAGCGGGAGACTTGCGCCTTGGTTCGGGTTCCACCTTTGTAAAAGCCATTGAGACCAAGCGTGAGATCCTAGTATGGACTGACACTGCACTAACATCCATGCGGTTTATCGGTCCCCCCTTTACCTTTGGTCTACAGCAGCTTGCCTCTAACATAACTATCGCCGGACCAAACGCCGCTGTTGCTACAGAGGACTTTGTGTTCTGGATGGGCGCGGATAACTTCTACGTCTATGCTGGTCAGACAGCGCAGTTACCTTGCACTGTCAAGGATAAGGTGTTTAACGACATCAATCTGGACCAGAACGATAAGATTTTCGGCGGGGTTAACTCTGAGTTTAGTGAGGTGTTCTGGTTCTACGCATCATCCGCGTCGCAAGTCAACGACAGATATGTAGTGTATAACTATCTAGATAAAATATGGTACTATGGCACACTTAGTAGAACAGCATGGTTGGACCGTGGAACTAGGCCGTTTCCGTTAGCTACAGATGACACTGGTTACCTGTACAACCAAGAGTTTGGACATGATGACGACGGCAGCGCAATGACATCGTACATAGAGTCAGCGGTGATGGACATAGGTGACGGAGATCACTTCACTTGTGTTAGAAGAGTTATACCGGATCTAAGCTTCTCTGGGTCCACTGCGATATCTACCCCGCAAGCTACCTTTACTATAAAGGCTAGAGACTTTCCGGGCGAGGATTTTGCCAACACTGGTGCAGGTACAACAACAAGAACACAGGTTAGCCCGGTGGAAGAGTATACGAAACAGTTATATGTCCGCGCTCGGGGACGGTCTTTCGCGTTGAGAGTTGAGTCAACTGCACTTGGTGCTAAGTGGAGACTTGGTAGCCCGAGGGTTGATATTCGACAGGATGGGAGGCGCTAGTGTCTAGCAATCAGGTCCCACCACCAAGACTGCCGGAAGCCCCACCTGAATATAGCGTTGGCTATATGTCTGACCTTATTAGGGCGTTAGAAATATTTATTGAGCAAGAGCGTAACCCCGGAGGTATTCGTGCCTCCACTGCAACATTAACAGCTTTACCCACAAGCGCCACTGGACTTGAGGTGGGCGCACTGTATAATGATTCAGGCACTGTAAAGATTGTGACATAGTATGGCTATATTTGGTGATCTTGGAAAAGCGTTAGGTTTAGGTAGCGGTGAAGATCTTTTGCCGATTATTGGTACGGCTGCTGGGTTTTACTTTGGCGGTCCTATGGGTGCGTCCATCGGTTCTGGGATTGGTAGCCTAGCTGGCGGCAAGTCAGTTAACGACGCACTTACTAATGCTGCACTAGCCTACGGTGTAACTTCTTTCGTGTCTCCAAATATGATGAGTTCTAGCGCAAAGGCCAGCACAGGTATGTTTGGACCTAATGCTTTGCAGAATAAACTGTATGGGATAGAACAAGTTGCTAATCCTTCAACATTGGTTGGTAACTTAAACGAAGGAATGACCACCGGCGCTGGGAAAAGCAGCGGGTTAGGTGGTTTGTTCGACGATTTCACAATGAAAGATGCTTTCTTAGCATCCAGCTTGGCGGGAACTGCGTTACAAGCACTTGACAAGCCCGAAGAGGGAACTCCTCAAAGAGATCCGATAGGTGGTACTATACTTGGTTCGGTGTCCAGTCCTACGACAGATAAAGTATACGATGTCACTAACCCGATAGAAATGGCAGAGTACAACGAAGAAATAAGTAAGTTTTACGACGATGACTTTAAGTACGAAGTTGAAAAGCCCGTTCGCGCAGCACATGGCGGGGCTATGTACGGACACGATAAAATGGGTTATGATACTCCCATAACAGGTGAGGTCAGCGGCCCGGGCACTGGAACATCTGATTCAGTGCCTGCTAGACTATCTGACGGGGAGTTTGTTTTAACCGCAGACGCTGTTCGTGGCGCTGGTGGCGGAGACAGAGATGTCGGTGCCGCTAGGTTATATGATATGATGTCTGAATTGGAGGCCACAGCGTAATGGCAACACAAACACAAGAAGTTACCCAAAGAATGGCTCCTTTTCAGGAGGACTTTCTAAAAAAACTTTATGATGATGCACAATCTGTCGGCGCGGGTAGAATGCCATACGCTCCGCAGAAGTCGTTTGGTCTATCAACCGAACAACAAAAAGCGCAATCTATGGCTGACTCTGGTCTTGGGTCATACATGCCTTACTTGCAGCAAGCTCAAGGAGCCATGCAACAAGCCGGGGCTTTTGCACAACCGGGCGCAGCGCAACAGTTTATGAATCCTTACGAGGATCAAGTTGTCCAGCGGACAATGTCGGACATCCAAAAAGCTGGTCAGCAGCAGCAAAACCAACTTAGTGCTCAAGCAGCAAACGCAGGAGCCTTTGGTGGTTCACGTTTTGCAGTCGGACAGGCGGCACTTGGTGAGGCAAACATACAAGAGCAGTCTCGTGCAGCAGCCAACATTAGGCAGCAAGGCTATCAACAAGCGCAACAAGCAGCACAAAATGCGGCACAGTTGCAGGCGCAGCAAGCAGGAATGTACGGAACTTTGGGTGGTCAGGCGCAGCAGATGGGTGTGCAGGACATAAATACTTTGTTGGGTATCGGTGGTCTTACTCAGCAAATGGGTCAACAGGGTCTAGATTTTGCTAGACAAAATGCTTTACAGCAACAATCAGAGCCTTTCCAAAGACTTGGTTTCTTGTCGGATCTGTTCCGTGGTGTTCCATCCGCGCAGCAAACCGTGACCGCAACAGCGCCTTCTCCTAGCATGGGGTCGCAGCTTATGGGTCTTGGTATTGCAGGTCTTGGTGCTTACGGACAGTTTGGGGGATAATTCATGGCTATTACCAGCATAGGAAACAGGTTAAAAGAGTACAAGAATAGTCCTGTATTACGGCGTAATGCTTTTCGCAATAAAGGCATGGACATGGCGGACGGTCGTGCCGCCACCGGAGTTCTGGCATCCAGCCCCGAGTTGATTAACGCAGTAGTTCAAAATCAAATTCAACCGTCTGCTATCCCTGCTAATTTTATGGGCTTTGATCAACAGCCAGACGCAAACACCGTTGATCCAAATTCTGGTACAATCAATGTTCCTACAATGCCAGTGCCGCGTTCGGAGAGTGACTCGACAGATAGCACAGTTGAGAATCCCGTAGTAAAGCCAAAGGAAAAGAAACCGTTTGTAGGTATTACTGAAGAACAAATGATAGCGGCGAACGCAGCGAAGATAGCGGCAGCTAAGAAAGCTAAAGAAGAAGCCGCCAAAGATCCTAAAGCTAAAAAGACAAGCAAGCCCGACGCGGCTCTTAAAAACTTCACAGACAAGTTGTCCGAGTTACGAGGGACTGAAACCCCAAAGACAAAGAAAGACAGATTGAAAGAGGCTAAAGAGTTTTTGAAGGAAGCTGGTGTATCTGACGTAGATGACATCAGAACATCTAAAGATTTCATGCTTATGACTTTAGGTCTAAACATCGCAGCGGGTCAGTCAGGTGATTTTCTTACAAACGTAGCTGGCGGTGCTAAAGAAACCCTTGGTACATTTGGTGAGTTAAAAGCCAAAGAGAAAGACGCAGAACGTGCCGTTAATCTAGCCGCCGCTGAAATGGCTAAAGCTGATGCCGACGCAGCCGCTGCTCGTGGTGCAAAGCTGAACGAAGCAGAACTAGCAATCCTAACAGAACAGTATAAAGCTTCACTTGGCTCGAATGACATGAAGGATGCAAGAGTGATACAAGCTGAAACTGGTGGGTCATTAGTAGAAGCGCTAAAACAAGTTCAAGCAATGAAGGGCTCTAAATCAGCGTCAGCTAGTTCTCTAATTGTACAAAAAATTCTTGGTAAATACCCAGATGCAAATCCAATTTTTGTGGCGGCGTTACGTTCTACAAATGGATTAAAATACATAGGTGAAAATTTTGATCAAACGGCTATTGCTCAAGCGTTGGGTCTACCTATTAATCACCCAGATGTTGCCATGATTATGGGCATTGCACAAAATCCCCCAGAAGATGGCTTGGGTATACAAGATGATCCCCCAGCAAACAGCGACGGACAAAGTGGCGACGGAATTACCATAGAGCCAATAACAGAGAACTAGGGGGCAAAATGCCTGATTATAAGGTAACACTCCCCGACGGACGATCATTTAAAGTCACCGCTCCAGAGGGAACCTCTATGGATCAGATTCGTGCTAAGATAAAAGCACAGTTTGATGGCACTGGAGCTACGCCTGAAGCCAGCGTCGAAGACGAGAGCGAAGGAACACTACAGGAAATCGGTGAAGGCATTGTTGGCGGTGTGATAGAAGCAGGCTCTGGCCTGCTTGAGACTGCCGCTCTTGTTCCAGATCTTGCCACCGGCAGTGACTATGCCGTTCGCGTATCCGAAGCTAAAAACAAACTAAAAGATGATCTTGGTATTGATCCAACTGGTGCAGCCGGTGAAATAACCGAAGCACTTGTACAGTTCGTGGTCCCGGGTCTCGGAGCCGCTGGACTTATAGGTAAAGCTGCAAAGCTACGAAACTTTAGTAAAGCTTCCAAAACAGCTTCTCAAGTTGTCGGCGCAGGTGTGACGGATGCTATTGTAGCGAGTGACGGCACAACAACTATCGGCGATTTCTTCGAGGGTGGCCCTACAATGAGCTCCGAAAATGTCGGGGAGACTGGTAGAGAAGAAGCGGCGCGAAGAATTGGTAACAAGTTTAAGATAGGGTTGGAAGCGGCTGGCGCAACGGCGGCTGCCGGACCAGTGTTTAAGGCTCTTGGAATTGCTGGTCAAGGTGCTGTTAAAGGAACTAGAGCAGTCTCTGATGTCACAGGGTTCTCTACGTTAGCGGGACGAACTGGCGAAACAATATCTGCCTCTACTCAAAAGATTATAGATAAATACCCTGTGGCTGATCAGTTACTGGGCTTGTTTCGTTCTCGTGGGATGTTGCCACAGCAAGCGTTTGAAGAAAAAGCGGGACTGGTTGGTAAGGTAGAGTCACAGTTAAATAAGACAGGCATCATTGTAGCTAACTTACAAAATAAGTTAGATAAAATATTTGGCACAAACAACACCTCATTCCGTAACATTATGATTGACGGCGACTCTAATACTCAAGTCGAAGCGATGAACCTTTTGTACGGATTTTTAACAAAGGACAAAGGTTTTGTTGAGGCAGCAGCAGCCGAGGCCAGAAGGTTAGGGCAGAACTTTGATGCCAACAGCGCAACAGACTTAGCAAAATTCTTGCCTGACTTTATGAAATCTGACGCAATAAAAATGCGTTCGCAAATTGATTTGCTTTCAAGGTCGATATCACGCTCTGACTTTGTGCAAGGCGGTATGATACCTGACGTTGAAAACATTATAACAAACAACCTACAGAATTATATGCGCCGTAAGTTCGCAGCATTTGAAGATCCCAACTGGTTCCGTAGTGACAACGAAGCATTTACCACGGCTTACGAAAACGCAGTTAAGTTTTACAGAGAAAGCCCGGAGATTGCAGAAGACCTGTATACGAAGTTGGTAGGTCCTATACCTGAAAACTTCACTGTTGGTGTAGGGGTCAACCGTCGGATGACTGACGCATCCGCGAGAGAGATGATGGATGCTTTTGTTAAACGGTATGAAAAGCCATCCAAGCCTGTGGCGCAAGATGGCACAGTTACCCGGTCGGTTAAAGACAGACTTCGTACCTCATTACTTACGAAAGAAAAGCTAAACGAACCTGCTCTTCGAGCGGTGCTGGGTGAAGTTAAAGATCCAATGGAAGCTTTTGTTAGTACCGTTAACGACTTGGCAGAGTTCCGGGCTGTTGATTCATACTATCAGTACCTTGCCAAAAACTTTTTGGATCAGGGTGATGAATTTATAAGTCAAGGAGCATTTGATAATTTAAGTCTTGCAAAAAAGAATGAATACAGAAAGCTTGATTCCGGGGGCGGCGATCAAGACTTAGCTTTTGGAGCTTTGCAAGGATCTTATGTAAAAAAACCTATTTACAATAATCTTACTAACCTGACAATGGCACAGGGCACCGCCCTTACAAATGCAACCAGACTTACCTACGGAAACTTTCTTCGCGGTAAAGGTTTGGTGCAGTTTGCAAAGACGGTTCTGTCTCCTATTACTCAAGTCCGTAATGTAACAACTGCCAGCCTGTTTGCAGCAGCGCAAGGTAATATAGGAAGAGGAGCCAACTTAGGAGAGTCCATAGGGTTGGTTGTTGACAACATATACAAGGGTGAGATCCCACGTTTAGCTAAAGCTATGGGGATATCCAATGATCAGGCTCGTGGTGTTTACTTTAGGAAGCTACAGGAGCTTGGAGTTGTTGGAACACAGGCGCAGGTTCGAGAGATTGATCGTCTTCTCGAAGAAGGTTTTGGTGGCAGCTTAAAGGCAGAGCTTGATGAGCTTGGAGTTTCTGTCGGCAGAGACAAGGGTATTATACGAAGGACTTTGGGTAGGAGCAAGCTTGGACAGTTCCTTGACTCAGCCGTTATAAAGCCGGGACAAAGAATAACTAAGGGAGCAAGGGACGCATATCAGGGCGGCGATGATATATGGAAGATATATAACTTTGAGTTTGAACGTAACAAACTTATATCTGCTCTTGGTTCTGAAACAGACGCTCTAAAGTACGCAACAGAAATGGGTTTTAGAAGCGTTGATGAGTACGCGGCAGACATTGTGAAAAATGTAGTGCCTAACTATGAGCGTGTGCCAGAAGCTATTAAGCTTTTACGGAAAGCACCGCTTGGCAACTTCATAGCGTTCCCTGCTGAAATCATTCGTACTAGCGCGAACACACTAAGGTACGCTGTTAAAGAACTCCAATCATCAAATTCTAAAGTCCGTGATATTGGTATGCGTAGACTTATGGGATTCACTGCGACGACTGCCGTTGCTGCGCCAGCAGCGCAAGGTCTTGGCATGTATTTAGGCGGTGTTGCTCAAGAACAAATGGATGCTCTACAAAGAAGAGTTGCCCCTTGGAGCAGAAACTCCACCCTTATCCCGACATCTGTTAAAAAGGGCAAAGACGGCAAGAACTATGTAACCGGGTACGTCGATTACAGTTACCTTAACCCATATGACTATTGGCAGCGTCCTGCTCGTGCAATTTTAAATGCGGTTAACAAGGGCGAGATAGATAAGTTAGACGCAGACAAAGTGGTTTTGGATGCTGGTCTTGGGATCATCGACGAGTTGACAAAGCCCTTTCTTACCGAAGAATCTATTTTAGCAGAACGTATAGCGGACATAGCGATACGAGGCGGCGTAACAAGAACGGGAGCTAAAGTATACAACGACGGTTCTGGAGAGTTTGGTGTGGATGATAGCGGAGCCATCCTCGCTAAAAGCTTCTCTCACATTTTTGACGCATTCAACCCGGGTGTTGTTGAGCAGGTTGTTGGCGGCATAGGACCTAAACCAGAACTGGGTGGACAAGTTGGATACAATCCAAGTAGGTTAATGACCGCATTAACTGCTCCTGATGGCAGAGATGCTCGTGGTAACGTGAGGCAGTTTGAAGAAGAAATTGCAGCCTTCATCACGGGTATTAGAGAACAAAAAATAGACGCAGAAAAAGTAGTTAAGTACGGCGCTGCTCAATACGGCACTGCCACACGAGGTGCATCGCAAATATTTAACCGTGCGGTTAAAGTTGAATCCCGCATGGACCCAAACAATGTTATTGATGCATATGCAAAGGCAAACGAAGTATTGTATACTCTTCAAAACGACATGTTTAGGTTGGTTAAAGATATGCGCCAACTTGGTATGGAAGACAGAGATATTCGTAGAGCCCTAAATAGATACAAGGTAGGTAACGCAAGCAAAATAATGCGTGGTGAGTTTAGTCCACAAAATATATCTGACCAGATAAAAACCAAAGCTATAAAAACACAAAGGGAGCTTGGAGGAGAGTTCCCGATAAGAGCTATAAATGCTATACGCAGAAGCCTGCTTCGCAGAGAACTAACTGGTGAGCCTATCGAAGTAGAAAGACCAGAAATAGTTGACGAGTTAAGTAGTGCCACGGTCCCCGAACCACGGACCTTGGAAACAGCGCAAGCACCCACACAACCAGTTGCCGCAGCTACGGCTCCTCCCGTGGCAGCGCAAGCGGGAGCCGCTTCAGCCCCTTTAGCGGTTCCCGCAACCAATCCATTAGCTAATGCAAACCCAATCACGCTTCCTGATCCAAGGGATCAGATGTTAGCACAAAGATTAAGAGGTGTAGGATGAACAAAGATCAACTAAGACAAGAACTTGCAGACGACGAAGGCTGTAAGTATTTGATTTATTTAGATCATTTAAATTTACCGACTTTTGGCATTGGTCACCTCATCACCGAGGCAGACCCGGAGTTTGGTGAACCCATTGGTACGGAGGTGTCTGAAGAGCGAGTGCGTAGAGCATTTCTCCTAGACGTAGCCGTGACCATAGACGAATGCAAAGTATTGTACGATGACTTCGATGACCTGCCCGAAGAGTGCCAGCACGTTATAGCTAACATGATGTTTAACATGGGTCGGCCTCGCCTATCCAAGTTCAAAGGCATGAAGGCTGGAGTTGATGCCCGGGACTGGAATAAGGCCGCAGACGAGATGGTCGATTCGAGGTGGCATGATCAGGTTCCGAACCGGGCCAAGCGTTTGGTCAAGCGTATCCGTGATCTAGCCAAAGACTAATGGCTACCAAAATAAACGAAAATACAGAGGTTGCTTTACCTCTACGCAACATCATAAGCATGGTGGCTGCGGCAAGTGTAGCGACATGGGCATATTTTGGTATTATAGAACGACTTAACCAGATAGAAACAAACATCACAATGATGGAGGCTGACTTAGGTCAAAACACCGAGTTTCGCATAAAGTGGCCTCGTGGTGATATGGGCAGTCTTCCAGCAGACAGTGAACAGTTCATGCTGATAGAACATTTAGCCAACCAACTGGATGACTTGTCCACACAGATAGATGAAGGCCGTGCGCCATACGACCAACAACAAAAGCTAACTCTAGAGTTTTACGAAAAACGGATTAGTGTACTAGAAGAGAACATAGAAAAGTTAAGAAATGGAAATCATTAAAACCATAACTCTTATACTATATCTGGGCGGTGATGTAACTGAGCACACCGCTTACGGGCAGATATCCAAATGTCTTAAAGCAAAGCGCACCATCGAAAGAAATCTTTACAAGAAAAGTAACTCCGTTAGGTACTCCTGCGAGAATAAAACCGTTGAAATATCCAAAAATTCAGACGGTACGACTTATATTGTAAAAATAATAAAATAGTTTTAAACGCTAAGTTGCTGTGTTTACTTAATAAAAACATCAATTCTCGTGGAGCTCGTGATCAATGAACGTACCAGTATACCCTCAAGTCCCTGAGAATCGCTGTCCGAGGTGCCAAGCACCATTAAAAGTGATCCAAGTGCATGGTCATGGGCAGTGTAGCTACTGTAAAGCAGTGATCGATGACTGCTGTCAGGGTGAGACATGTTCAGTTATGTCTTCAGACCAGAAATCCTATCGCATCTAGCTCCAGAAACAACTAACTCTTTAAACTCTGGGTCATTCATAAGTTCAATCGTCATTTCTGCTGCTCTGTCATTACACTGACCGATGGTTTCATACGGTCCTCGCGTATCCTCAAATACTTTACAGTCCGATATATCACTAACCAGACACACTAATATCATCGCCTCAAACATTTTACCTCATTCCACCTCACCCCAGTTGTTCACCAAAGCCATGTCAACTTCAAACGGTACTTTTAACTTTGGTATGCAATTTTCCATGATGTCTACAATTCTATTCGCTTGATCCTCAGACTCTATACTAAAACATAATTCATCATGCACAGTTAACATAGGTATCAAACCTTCTTTGTAGCAGTCAACCATTGCTTTTTTCGTTTGATCCGCGCTCGAACCCTGAATTAACTTATTCAATGCCTTGTATGTGAAGGCACGGCGTATTCTGCCCTTGCCTCCATATTCTTTTAAAGCCTCTTCTATCTTCAACGCCTTACTAAACCCAAAAGATATAGGCTCCCACATATCAAACCGGCATTTACGTCCTAGCCATGTTCTTATCGATCCCTTACTCATTGCATGCTCGGCGGATAAGTCTGCTATACCCTTAACGAAAGGGACATTCTCGTGGTACTGAGCCAACAAAACTTTGGCTTGCTCCTCATCAATATCCATTACACCAGCAAGCTTCTTACGGCCCATACCATACATAATTCCAAGGTTAACAGTCTTTGCTTCCTTTCTAGTAATGTTGGCTAGGTCTGCGACCATCTGATGAAAGTCAGCGTTGCCCTTCTGGTACATTTCGACTACAGTATCAATCTCTGGATGGCGATGTAAATCGGGCAATTGAGCGCAGTAGTGCGCTAACCAACGGGGTTCTTGAGAAGCGTAGTCAAAGCTGCCCCACTTTGTTCCCTCTTCCGGCAGGAACAGTCCACGGATTAACGCTTTAATCTCTGGATCTCTCGCCGGGATTTGCTGTAAATTGGGGTTGCTCGACGAAAATCGTCCTGTAACTGTCCCCCCTTCATCAGAACGAAGAGGGTTAAAATCACAATGGATGCGACCATTACACGAATGTTCAAGTATTGTCTCAACAAAGGTAGTGTTTGCCTTATTAAATTCACGCAATTTCACAATCTTCTGTGCAATTGGATGCGTGTGATTCACAAGAAACTGTTTTGTAAAGGACGGAGCGTTAGAGTTTTCTGTCCTATGGTATTTAAGACCAAGGGAATCAAACGCCTTTGCTATAGATGCAGCCTCCCAAGGAGAGACAGCGACCCCAGTCTCTTTCTTTATTTCTTTAAGTAAGTTATCCTCGCGATTTTGTAAATCTTTCTTGACTAACTCCGCTTTGTCTATGTCTACCCTAACGCCTTTGGTCTTCATGTCTAGTAAGCAAGGAAGTAAACTTGTCTCAAGCTCGAAAATGCTTGAAACTTTTTCCTTCACAATGTCTGCACGAAGCCTGTCCCACAAACGTAGGGTTACAGCAGCATCTTGCTCCGCATATCTTCCAACAAAATTAGCATGCAACTGCCACATGCCAGACTTTGGGTTAACACCATGCATTTCGGCAGCAGAACGAAGCATCTTTTCGTTCTTCCACTCACCAAGGTACTCACCAGCCAACGAGTTCAAGTTGTAGAACCTGCGGTTCTCGTTCAGCAGTGGCGCTGCAATCATTGTGTCAATGATTTTACCTTGCACTTCGATACCGGCCCACCGCAACCAGCCCAGATCATACATTGCATTGTGCATGACCTTCTCTATGTGCGGTGTTTCAAGCTGTTTCTTTAGCCAGTTGATGACTGTTTTCTCTGGCATATTCCCACCAGCCTCGTGGCGGATAGGAAAATAACCCACAAAATCACCCGCTGCTACGGCAAATCCAATGACGTAACCATCGTTCCGGCACCATCCCGGCCCCAGTGTGGTTAAGTTCGGGTCTCTGGTTTCCAGATCAATTGCCATGCGCTCACAGTTTGTAAGGTCAGGCAACGACGATGGCGGTGCCCACTCCTCTTCGTCATCAAATAAATCAGTCTTCATTGACTCGCTCCAATGCGTCCGTGGGTTCTTGTGTCCAAACAAATATGGGCGTTCCCTTGCCTATATAAGCACCGGATACGTTAAACGAAAAGTATTCTACCGCCTCCTCGT
>ERZ802830.1382-NODE-1382-length-23129-cov-10.9401_pt1 | contig 23129 bp, 16 predicted proteins | sample MGYA00345654_ERZ802830 | MGnify/ENA primary metagenome ERZ802830 (study PRJEB30503, sample SAMEA104212375) | marine metagenome | biome: Westerlies Biome; feature: [SRF] surface water layer (ENVO:00010504) within the epipelagic zone...; material: water...
TGTTATTTCAGTTAAGAAAATAATCAATGCTGCTACTGCTAAAATTAAGAATATTGGAGGAACTGATCCCAACACACTTAAGCCCTCTCCAATCCATATTCCTAAACCACTTGAATTAATTTGAGCAGCAATAGATAGCCCTCCTCCAAATAAAATTAAAAGACCCCATGGCAACTCATTGCTCTTTTCCCAATTTAAGAGCTCGCCCTTGTTAGAGGATGAAGGAATAATAAATAATAAAATAGCAGAAATAATAGCAATCCCTGCATCAGTAAGCCCACTAAACATATCATAGTTATCTAAAATAGATCTTGTGATCCATGCAAATGCAGTTAATGCAAAAATAATAGAAATTTTAATCTCATCTTTTGTAAGTGGTCCCAAATCTGTAAGCATTTCTTTTAAATAAGTTTTAGTTTCATTGGTTGTAACAAATGAGGTTGGAAATACAAATTTTGTTAAAACAACCCACGCAGAAAAAAGCATAATAGCAGCTAATGGAACTCCTAATGTCATCCAATCAGACATTGAAATTTCAACATTATAAGTCTCAAGCATAAATGCACTAAAGACAATATTTGGAGCAGTTCCAACTAAGGTAGACATACCTCCTATAGTTGCGGCATATGCAATACCAAGCATCAAAGCAGTATCAAAAAATTTAGTTTCAGAAGAGCTAATACCAGGAATAGTATTACTTACAACAGAACATACAGCTAATCCAATAGGTAAAAGCATCAATGTTGTAGATGTATTCATTACAAACATACTTATTAAGGCAGCTACTAACATAAAACCACCAATCAATTTTGAACCATCTGATCCCGAAGCAATAATCATCCTTAAAGCCATACGTTTATGTAGCCCAGATCTTTCAATGGCAAGAGCAAGCATAAAGCCACCTAGAAAGAGATAGATATTTGGATTTGCATAAGGTAAAGCAGCCTCTTTGAAGGAAACTACATCAAGCAAAGGGAAGAAAGCTAATGGCAGTAATGCTGTAACAGGAACAGGTATAGCTTCAGTTGCCCACCAAATAGCCATTAATGTTACAACAGCAGCAACTGACCAGGCAGAAGCATTTAATCCGTTTGGAATAGGAAGAATTAACAGCAACAAAAAAACAAATACACCGATTAAAAAACCTCTTTTTTTATAAGTATGCATTTAATTTACACCTATTGATAAATAAAAAGGGAGCTCAAAACTCCCTTTTTATTTAATTAACTAAATTTAAAATCTAAATTTTAGATCTAAATTATAATATGTCCCAAAGTCATTATGTGTTCCCATCCAATATCCATATGTTCTATCGGCAGTTGGAGCTCTTTCATCGAATATATTTTTAACAGTAAATCTAGCATTTAATCTATTACCATTAATTTTTGTTTTATATAAAATAGAAAGGTCTGTCGTTTCCATTGCACGAAGCCAATAAACTGAATCAACTAAAGTTTCACTATCATCACAAAGGTAACACAAACTTCCACTTCTTGTTGATGTGCCTGCATCTCTGCTGCTAGATGGATATTCAAATCCACTTTTAAAATTTGTTCTCAATGTTGTAGTGTAATTACCTCGTTTAAAGCTAAAGGAATAAAAACCTTTTTTCTTATGAACAGCATTTGTAGCAAGCAATGATTCAAATCCAGTCACTTCAACAGAAGAATTACCAAATATCCCTGCTTCGTCTGCAGCAACAATTTCAGCAGATGGTCCTGAGGATGTTTGTGTAAATTTGTCCATTATTGAAGATTGATATCTAAATCCAAAATCTCCCCAACTAGTCTCTTTGTCAAAAAATAATGAGAAATCAGTACCTGATATATATCTATCATCAAGATTCATAAATGGATCTTCCACTCTTAGAATTTCTCCTGCTGGACATAAATCAGTGCCAGGAAAGTACTGATCCCATACTGCTTGAGTTGGAGCTTGGGCTCTTATCACAGCTGGGTTGCCTTCACATGAACCTTCCAGCCTAAGAAGTAAGTCATATGCTGAATTATTTTCAGCACCAAAAATACCTATAGTCTTTTCTTTAGCTATAGACCATTTATCAACAGTGATAATTAAATTATCTGAAGGGGTATATATAAATCCAATCGATTTATTTTCAGCCTCTTCGGGCTCTAATTCTGGATTACCAATTGAAGCAGCTAACTTATATGCCGTTATATCCCAAAATATTGCATCTGACTCTGGGTCAACCAAACCAGTCTCTGGATCTATAAGATCAACATCTTCACCGCCACCAAGATATGAACCAAGCGCATCTGTATAACCACTATTTCTAGGTATATATGGTGAATTAACTGTAATTAAATTTGGAGCTCTATATGTTGTAGATGCAGAACCTCTTAACGATAGATTGTCATTAACAAAATAACCAAAAGCTATTTTACCAACAGTTGCAGCATCGATATCAGAAAAGGACTCATGCCTTAAGGCAACTTGTGCATCAAGGTTGTCGAGAACTGGTATTTGTAATTCTAGAAATAATGATGAAGTTGTTCTTTCACCACTAGAATCAGGCTGTGGACTTGACATAGCTACTGCTGAATTAAATGGGAATGTTCCCTCAACCGAACCATATTCTTGATCATCTGACTTACCTCTTTCAATATATGTAGGAGTGATTTCAGCACTACAAACAGGAGCCGTTGTATAAGTTATTGAGTTAGTTGCTGCATCATAAGCTTGGCCTTCACCAGCTGTACAAACTGTTTGATCATAAAATTGGATGGTGCCATCAATTCTATCATCCAAATCATCATCAAAGGTCTCCTCTCTTACTTCAAAACCAATTAATATAGCAATTGGTCCAGCGCCAATATTACCAATATCGCCATTTGTCATTTTAAAATCAATCATACTTAAAGACGTTTCTTGAGCTCTAGTTACATCAATAAGAGCTTGCTCAAGATTCATGCCTTCCATTCCACCTGCAAACATATTGATCGCAGTTTCATCTGTTTTTGCAAGACCCCAATCCAAGAGGTCCATTGCAATTCTTCCTTCAGTAATATCATCAGATGTTGCTTTAGAGTATAAGATTGCTCCTTCCCAGTCCCAATCATTGAAAGATCCTCTCATGCCTTGAAGCAATCTAATTGTTTCTAATTCAGTTGAGTTTGTTCTTAAATTAGGAAAACGGGCATAATATGCACCCATTGGGCCATATGTACTATATGAGTCATTAAAGAAATCATGGCTACTACTAGTAGATCCATCTCCGTTAGAGCAGTTTGAAGGAGCCTCAGTATAAGTATTATTGGAACTAAAACTGTCTTCATGACAAGCCATATAATAATCAAATAAACGACTTAAATAGTAATTTTCTTCAGGAATAATAAAAGATTGGGTTTTGCTGACAGCTTTGGTTCCAAGGGTTGATGAGCCATATAACTGACGCGTATTTTCTGCAGTGTAATAACCTATCTCAGAAAAAGTCTCATATCCCATGAATTCACTATTTATAAAAATAAATAAGTTATGTCTTTTTTTATCAGAATATGCCTGTCTAGCGTAATTATAATTCATTCTATTAGTGGAGACTGAATCTTCAATACAAAGATCGAGAGGAGAAATTCCTGCTCCATCTGGACCAATATTAATTGAAGATGATGCTTCACATTTATCTCTTCTATCATATTGAATATAACTACCATCTGGATCCAACATACTCGGAGGGTAAGCACCAATATTAATTGGATATATTGTCCATCCTGTTTCATGTCCGTCTAAAGGTATCCATGAGCCCCATGGAGTTTGTGAACCAGCATTAGTCATAACATTGTATGTACTAGTGCTAGTATAATCATACCCACCTGGGGTTAAATTATACCAAGGCACATAATCTTTTAAATGATCAGTTTTTGCAGCTAACCATCTATCATCCTCATGTGCATATTTGGCGCCACCATCATAATAAGTATATGAAGCATTTATATTAGTTACGCCATCAGCCAAATCTGTTCCAAAAGTAACATTTAACTGTGCATTTTCATCAGCAAAGTGATCAAATGCTGATAATTTTGTTCTTACTGTAAGACCATCATAGTCATCTCTTAAGACTGTGTTTACAACTCCTGCAACAGCATCAGCACCATAGATAGCAGAAGCTCCATCTCTTAAAACTTCTACTCTAGAAACACTTCCAACAGGTATTTCATTTGCATTCACAGATTTAACTGGAACAGTAGAACCACCAACAAAATCAGTATTATAACCAGCTGTATTCACCATTCTTCTTCCATTAAGAAGAGTCAAAGTATTACCTGTACCAAAATTTCGTAGATTAAAACCAGATACATCTCCTCTAGCACTAAAAACAGTATCAGATTGATCTTCACTTAATGTATTTTCACCCTGTGAAATAATAGATTCGATTAAATCAGAGCCTGATTCAATACCCATCTCATCTATATCTGCAGCTGTAATAACTGTCACTGGAAGTAGACCAGTTATTGATGCACCTTTAATTTGCGAACCAACGGTTACAACCTCTTCAACATCAGCCCTGTCTTTATCTTCTACTTCTTGAGCATAAGAATACAAACCTATAACCAACGGAAATATAAAAAATAATTTTTTTAACATGAATTTATCCCCATAAATATTAAACCAAACCTATAGAGTATAAAGCTCTATAAGTTTTTTTGTCTAGCATAAATTTTATTATTATATTAAGGTGATAATAACCAAGGGTTATACATGCTATCAGCTAAACAAATAGAAATTTTTTATGAAGTTTATAGAACTTCCTCAATGACTGCTGCGGCAAAAAGATTACAGATATCTCAACCATCTATCAGCAAAACCTTGGGAGTCATTGAGAAAAATCTTAATTTCAAGCTATTTCTTAGAAAAGGAAAAAAATTAATTCCAACTATGGAGGCAGACGATTTATATGAACATGCTTCTGTAGTCCACAGTCAATTAAAGAGCTTTAATGCTATAGCTAATACCTATAAAACAAGATCTATAGACTTTATTAATATTGGCACAACTCCATCTCTTGCAGACAGTATAATCCCCAAGATAATCAAACAATATAATGAACTAAAACCTGAAGTTAAGTTTAATCTTATTAATTTAAATAGTATTGACTTGATTGAAGATAGATACAAACCAGAAATAGACTTAACTATATGCTACAACTCAAAACATCAATCTAACTCAATATCTAAAATTCTTAAAAAAGGCAGACATAAATTAGTGTCACCAAAATCTTATAATCTCGATAGCAATGTTGATTTACAAAATATATCTCATTTACCATTTATTGAAGTAACAAATTTACTTTCATTTTACGAAGAATCAAGTATCAATGAATATATTAAAAATGAGAATATTGAGATTAATACAATTATAAAAACAGATTCTTACAACTCTGCCCTATCTTTGGTACAAAGCGGCCTGGGAGTCTCGATTTTAGATGAAAATACCTGCAATAAGGCAAATCAAGAGCAAGTAAATATTTCAAACATACTCGGTAAAGAATTTTTATTCACAATACATGCAATAAAAAAGGATATCGTCAGAAATGAATGTAACGAATTCTTTAACTACCTATCTCAACAAATTTTATAAGCGCATCAATTCTTTTAATGGCTTCATCTTTATGAAATAAAGAAAGTGTTAGGCCTAAAGAGGGTGAATTAGTGGAGCCTGTCATTGCAATTCTTAAGGGTTGATTAACCATCGGAACTTTCAGTCCCTCTTCTTCTCTATAATCTTGAAGAACCTCATCTATACTGTTCTCATTCCAATCACCAACTTTAGATAGTCTCTTTTTAAGATCTATAAGAATTTTAGATGAGCCTCCAAGAAATTTATTTATTGCCTTTTGATCATATTCATTTATATCCTTGAAGTAACATTGTAAATTTTTTGCAATAGCTTTCAGTGTGGGTGCTGAAGAGCGCATAGATGTTATTAACATATCTTTTTTTGAATGGGACTCAATATCTATTTTTAATTCTTTTAAAAATGGTGTTAACAAATTTATGAATTGATTTAAATCCAGATTAGATAAATGCTGCGTATTTAAAAATTCAAGTTTAGTAATATCGAAAATTGCTCCAGCTTTTTGGATTTCAGTTATTTCAAAATCTTTAATAAGATCATCCATATAAAAAACTTCTTTTTCTCCTCGAGACCAGCCTAATCTTGCCAAGGTATTAAGTATTGCTGAATCTAAATAACCCTCAGTCTTATATTCCTCTAAACTGGTTGCTGCATGCCTTTTTGAAAGACGTTTTTTATCGTGACCAAGAACTAAGGGCAGATGAGCATATTCAAGTTCTGGATAACCTAGAGCATTTTGAATATGAATCTGTCTTGGTGTATTACTTATATGATCTTCACCTCTTATAACCGTTGTAACTCCTTGTTCAAAATCATCAACTACATTACAAAGATGATAAGTTGGAGTTCCATCACTTCTGAGAATTATTAAGTCATCTAGCTCAGAGTTATTAAATACAATGTCTCCCCTTACATAATCCTTAATAACAACCTCACCATCTAAGGGAGTTTTAAGTCTTAAGACGGTATTTTCAGACTTTGATAGATTTTTATCTCTTGATCGACCATCATATTGAGGCTTTTGCCCCTTAGATTGTTGCTCTGCTCTCATCTGATCTAATTCCTCTATAGAACAATCACAATAATAAGCCTGATTAGAATCAATTAATTTTTGAGCAGCAGCTTTATAAATATCATTTCTTTCAGATTGATTTATAGGATCTAGATCAGGACATAGTCCAACAGAATTAAGACTATCTAAAATATTTTTTTCAAACTCTTTGGTTGATCTTTCCCTATCAGTATCTTCAATTCGCACTAAAAATAAACCGTTGTATTTTTTTGCGTATACATAATTAAATAAAGCTGTTCTTACTCCACCAATATGCAAAGTTCCAGTAGGGCTTGGTGCAAATCTTGTGATAACTTTTTTCAATGCAACTTATTCCAAAGTGGTTCAACAGAATGTCTATTCTTGATATCTTCAAGCCTTGCATCATGTTCTGCTAAATCATTATTTGAAGCAGTAATTGTTTTTAAATCAAAGTTTTTTGATAAAAGTTTATTTTCAGCAGTAGCATCCTTTAATTTTTTATCTCCATTTGGCATAAAGTCGAATTTAACCTGCCCGCCTGTGAGTTGCATATATACATCTGCAAGAATATTTGCATCTAATAAAGCACCATGAAAAGTTCTATCGTATCCTGAAATTTCAAATCTATTGGCTAGTGCATCTAGAGAATTTCTTTGACCTGGAAACTTATTTTTTGCTATGGCAAGAGAGTCTTCTATCTCACATATTTCTTCAAGACATGGATATTTAGAAGATGCTAGCTTTAATTCATTATTTAAAAAGCCAACATCGAACGCAGCATTATGTATAACCAATGTTGCACCATCAACAAATTCAATAAATTCTTCTGCTATTTCATCAAAATCAGGTTTGTCGATCAAATCCTCATTCATAATTCCATGGACTTTAGAAGCTTCTTCATCTATTAATCTAGATGGATTTAGATAAGTATGGAAATGCTCATCCGATTTTGATCTATCATTTATTACAACAGCTCCTATTTCGATAACCCTATGACCTTGATGAACTTCAAGGCCTGTAGTTTCTGTATCCAGGATAATATATTTTTTTGCCATTTTATTTTAAAGAGAATCTATTCCTTTATTTGCAAGCTGGTCGGCTATCTCATTTTGCTCATGACCAGAGTGACCCTTAACCCAATACCATTTTACATCATGAATAGCAGCATATTTATCTAATTCAACCCATAAATCTTTATTTTTAACATTTTTTTTTGCAGCATTTTTCCAGTTATTCTTCTTCCAGTTATCTATCCATGAGGTTATGCCTTGCATTACATATTTGGAATCAGTAGTTAGATTTACAATACAAGGCTCCTTGAGCGCTTTAAGACCTTCAATAGCTGCCAATAGCTCCATTTGATTATTTGTAGTAAGGATTTTGCCTCCAAAATATTCTTTACGTGTATTTTCATATTCTATTAAAGCGCCCCAACCCCCTTCGCCTGGATTACCCCTGCATGCCCCATCGGTGTAAATGTTTACTGTTTTCATGAAATTACCTTAGAATCTGCATATGATAAATATTGAACCTATAAAAGCTTTTAATGATAATTATATTTGGTTAGTCACAACTAATGAAGGGTCTATAGTCATTGATCCTGGTGAAAGCGCCAATTTAATTAACTTTATTGATCTAAATAAGTATAAATTAGAGGCTATTTTAATCACTCATCATCATTTTGATCATACTGGTGGGATAAATGATTTAATAACAAGAGATGCTATAGATGTTTATGGTCCAAATAATAATATAGATTTAATCAATAAACGGCTTAGAGAGGGAGATAAAGTTTCAATTATTGGTCTTGAATTTGAAATACTAGAAGTTCCTGGACACACCCTTGATCACATAGCATATTATTGTAAAAACAATGGCTCTCCAATTTTATTTAGTGGCGATACATTGTTTTCCGGGGGCTGTGGTCGTGTATTTGAAGGAACATATCAACAAATGTATAAATCAATAAAAAAATTAAAAAACTTACCTAAAAATACTCAAATATATTGTGGCCATGAATATACAATTAGCAACCTAGAATTTGCCAAAACAGTAGAACCTTTCAACAAAGATATTATTTCAAGTTATAATAATGCTCTCAATTTACAACACAATAATATTCCCACCCTTCCAACTTTTTTATCATCTGAGCTAAAAATTAATCCATTTTTAAGATCGGATATAAAAGAAGTTCAAGCTAACATTATCGAAAAATTTAAAACTGATAAGGGTGAAGAAGAGATTTTTACTGCAATAAGAAAATGGAAAGACAACTTTTAATAACTTTATTATTTATTTTATTTGCAATTAGTGGGTGTCAAACGCAAAAAATAATTGAGCCTATTGCTCTAGAAACTAAGAGTAAATTTGTTCAAGAAGTTGAGATTCCAAGAAATCTGCCAAAAAATGTATGGGAATATATTATTCTAAATTCAGAAAGTAAAAATGAAACAATGCTAGATGAAAAAACCACATTTTTTCTTAATAGTCATCTAAAAAATAAAAAGGAACTTAACGACTATCTTAATAGATCTTATTATTTTATTTACTACGTTACTCAGGAACTTGAAGCTGCAAATCTTCCAATAGAGCTAGCCCTAATACCCTTTATAGAAAGTAACTATGACCCTTTTTCTATTTCTCCATCTGGAGCAGTAGGTCTATGGCAATTCATGCCAAAAACAGGAAGACTTTATAATTTAGAAAAATCATGGTGGAATGAAGATCGTCATGATCCCTTTAGGTCAACTCATGCTGCAATAGGATACTTTAAATATTTGTTTGAAAGATTTGATAATGACATATATCTTGCATTAGCTGCTTACAATGCTGGTCCAACATATCTGGATAGGCAAATAAACAAGAATAGAAGAAAGGGATTAAAAACAGACTTCTGGTCATTGGATTTAAATCAACAGGTAACAAACTATATTCCAAAATATATTGCAATAAGAGAAATAGTATTTAATTCTGAAAAGTATGGAATACGACTTCCAAATATTCCTTTAGAGTCTGTGGTAAAGAGAATAGAAATTCCTGGACAGGTTGAAATTTTATCACTGAGCGAGTACTTAGAAATTAAGCCTGAATTAATATATAAACTTAATGCGGGCTATACAAAATGGGCATCAGCACCTAAAGATAAAAGTATTTTTTATGTTCCAATTGAAAAAACATACTTATTAGATAGTCCAACGAGTCCATTTGAAAATGTAAATCAAATTAATTGGATATCACATAAAGTTTCATATGGAGATAACTTGTGGAATCTGGCAATTAAATACGATACAGAGGTTAGAGTAATAAAAAAAATAAATTATTTGTATGGTGATCTTTTATCTATAAATGACACTCTTTTAATTCCTTTGAGTAGCTCATCTTCTAATAACTTTATTCCATATGAAATGCATATAGTTTCAGAAGGAGATACTTTGTGGGATATTGCAGAAAAATATAAGATTGAGTTGGTTGAATTAATAAAAATTAATGAGCTCACTTCCAGCTCAATTCTTCAACTTGGTCAACAATTAACAATTGGAAATAAGAATATGCATCGAAATATTGATTCTAAAAAGAGAACCATTTTGTATTCTGTTAAACAAGGTGATAACTTCTATAAAATTTCTGAGTTATTTGATGTGACTGTGCAAAGTATTAAAGAATTGAATAGCATTCAATCAGATCGATTAATGCCAGGCCAAATTATAAAGATCGCTATAAGAGCTTTTTAAATAATTATTCGGAAGTTTTAGGATCTAATGCATCCCTAAGACCGTCACCAAAGAAATTCAATGAAAATAAGGTTATAGTGAAGGTTAATCCAGGATATATTAAGAGCCAGCTATATTCTTCCATTGATTCTACGCCATCTTTGATAAGAGTTCCCCAACTGCTCATTGGAGGTTGAATTCCTAATCCTAAGAAACTTAAAAAACTTTCAAGTAACATGACCTGAGGAATAGTTAGTGTTGCATACACGGCAATCGGTCCAAGTATATTGGGCAATAAATGCCTTTTAAACATGGCAAAATTACTTACACCCATGGCCTGTGCTGCTAGAACAAACTCTTGATTTTTTAAAGTTAAAACTTGTGCTCTAACAATTCTAGCCATTGTAAGCCACTCAATAGCTCCAATTGCAAGAAATAAAAGCCAAAGATTTCTTCCAAAAATAACCATCAAAAGTATTATAAAAATAATAAAGGGAAGACCGTATAAAACATCAACAATCCTCATCATGACCGAGTCTATTTTACCACCGAAATAGCCAGCAATGATTCCCCATGAAACACCAATAATTAAAGCAACAGTTGTAGCAATAAAACCAACTAATAAGGAAATTCTAGCTCCATACAAAATCCTTGAAAGCAGATCTCGTCCTAATACGTCGGTGCCGAGCCAATGAAGAGAGGACGGGGGTGAGGCGCCTAAATCTAAATCTTGATAGGCGTATGGGTAAGGCGCAATAAAAGGAGCTAAAATTGCCAATGTAATTAAGATAAATAAAATTACGGCTCCGCTAACAGCAGCCTTATTTTTTAATAATCTAGATAGTGCATCTGACCATAATGAAGATGAATTAGACATTAAATATCCCTTGATCTTGGGTTAAGCCACAAAGCGAGAATATCAGAAAATAAGTTAAACATAACAATCATAAACGAGAAGAAAATTGTAGTGCCTAAGATCATCGTATAGTCTCTGTTGAATGCAGCTTCTACATAAAATCTGCCTAGTCCTGGAATTTGAAAAATTGTCTCTACAACAAAAGATCCAGCTAATAAACCAGCCACAGCTGGTCCTAGAAAGGAAACAACTGGTATTAATCCACCTTGCATTGCATGTTTTGTAACAACCATTCTCTCAGTTAATCCTTTTGCTCGAGCAGTTCTTATAAAGTCTTGGTTGAGAATTTCTAGCATGCCTCCCCTACTGAGCCTTGCTATGTATGCTGCATAAGCAAAACCGAGTGTTAGAGATGGTAATATTTTATCACCAGGTAATTGATCCCATCCTGAAACCGGAAGCAATTCAAGATTTATCCCAAAAATTAATACCAACAAAGGACCAAGCAGAAAAGTAGGAACACATATACCAATCATTGCTATAGACATTGGAATGTAATCTAAGAAAGTATTCCTTTTTAGAGCTGCGGTTACACCTGATAAAATACCAATAAATAGTGCAATTAACATTGAATAAATTGCTAGCTCAAATGTCACCGGTAAACCTGTCATTATTAACTCAGTTACTGACCTTCCAGGGAATCTAAATGATGGTCCAAAATCACCAACTAAAACACCAGACATATAATCAAAATATTGCTCAGATAATGGTGCATTTAAATTATATACCTCATTTAGGTTCTTCATCACCTGTTCTGAAACAGCCTTTTCAGCATCAAACGGTCCACCTGGAGCTAATCTAACAAGAAAAAAAGTAACACTTGCAACAGCTATTAATACAGGAATTGCCAGCAAAATACGTTTAAAGAAAATGCTCAGCATTTTATTTAATCTCTTTCAAGCCTAAGATATTTTGGATGATGATGACTTAAAATATTTGGATACCAACCTTTGACATCTTCATGAAGTTGATAAACTCTGACATAAGTATAAATTGGAGCAATAGGCATTTCATCAATTAACAACCTTTCGGCCTCCATTAAAATTTTATATCTTTCAGCTTGATCTAGTGTTGCATTAGCTTTAATTAAAAGATTATCGAATTCAAAATTATTCCACCCTGTTTTATTATTTCCTCTATTTGGTCTTAATGTATCTAAAAAGGTATTTGGGTCTTCATAGTCTCCAATCCATCCAGCACGTGATACTTGAAAATCTCCAATCATTTCTCTACTTAGATAAACTTTCCAATCTTGGTTAACTAATTCAACATTAATGCCAAGATTCTGTTGCCACATTTGCTGAACTGCTAGAGCAACTTTTCTATGACCTTCACTTGTATTAAATAAGATCTCAAGCACTGGGAAGTTTTCACCAGAGTCGAAGCCCGCTTCCTTTAGAAGGTTTTTAGCCAATTCAACGTCAAAAGGAATATTTGTATCAGGATAAAATCCATTTGATCCTGGAGGCGTGAAAGAATAAGCAGGTATTTGACCACAACGCGTTACAGATTCAACGATTTTTTTTCTATCGATAGAGTAAGCTAATGCCTTTCTTACTCTAACATCTTTTAAAACTTCATTCTTTGTATTAAATCTATAAAAATAGGTTCCCATATATGGATGTATTTGTAAGTTTGTATTTTTTTCTTGAATATCAGGTTCGCACTTATTAGATGGAAAAGTATTGGTAACATGAAGTTGCCCAGCTCGAAACATTCTTTCTTCAGTCATTTCATTTGAAACAGGATGGAAATGAATTTCATTTAATTCAACAATATTAGAATCCCAATACAATGGATTTTTTTCAACAACAATTTTTTTATTCAATTCCCATGTTTTTAAGTTAAACGGGCCATTACAAACAAAATTACCTGGTCTTGTCCATTGACCATTTCTATCATCAATAGATCCATGTTTTAAAACAGTAGGTTTGTGAACGGGCCATGTACTATAATGACTTAGAAGTCCAAGAAAAAAAGGAGTCGGTTCTTTTAAGGTGACTTGTAATATATTATCCTCTATAGCCTTTACACCAACTTTTGAAAAATCATCAATTGAGCCATTATGAAATTCTTCCGCATTAACTAAATAATAAAGCATATCTGGATATTGGGAGCCAAGGCTTGGAGTTAATATTCTCTCCCAAGACCATACATAATCATGTGCTGTAACTGAATCGCCATTTGACCACTTTCCATCTTCTTGAAGATAGAAAGTATATGTTTTACCGTCATTACTTACTTCCCACGAAGAAGCTGATCCTGGAAGACTTTCTCCACCTCTTGGGTTTGAACTAGTTAAACCTTCACACAAAGCAAGTAACAAATGATGCTCAGGAACACCTGTAACAATATGAGGGTCTAGACCCTGTGGCTCTGTTCCATTTCCATAATGAAAGACTTTGGATTCAATCGCTAAATCAACTGGAGATGAGCTAGGAGAACAACTAATTAGAAGGAAAGACAGGGCTAGTAGTACATATTTCATATTAAAAAACTAAATTATTTAAATTTATATCAGCAGCATTAAAAGTATCGTTACTTATTAATTGGGTGAGAAGATTTGTATACCTGTCTTCAGAAAACTTTTTGTACTCAATAACAAGATCATTAATCTCATCTTCTGTAGGGCGATTGATGGAGAGAAGATCTATAATATATGTATCTCCATTTTTTGCTATTGATGTAAAGGAATCGCCTAGATTAATTTCAAAAATCTCTGATATTACCTCTTGTGGTAACAATGAAGAACCTCTTTTAACATCTACAAAAGTATCCATTGAAATAAAATCATAAGCGGATATAAATGATATAACTGTATTAGAGTCTTTTGCTTCAACAATTTCGTCTGCTAACAAAACTTTTTTTGATTCTGTTTTATTATCCGATAATAAATTATCAACCTGATTTTTTACATCATCAAAGATCATCAAAAAAGGTGGGATTATCTCAACCATTGAAAGTACAAACACAGAATCATTTACATCAAAACTCATTAGAGTTCCAATTTCAGAATCTGGAGAAAAAATATAATCTTTAATGCTTTGATCAAACTCAGCATTATTAAAGTTATTTACAGAGCTAGTTGCAGAAAGAATATTTGTAATCTGTAGTGATTCAGCTACGCTGGTTAGATTGCTATTTTCAAATAACATTGAATCAATAGAATTATAATCATCTTTCATCAAAGCTAGAGATTCTGTTGCAATAAGCTCATTGATAAAAATGTCTTTCATTTGATCGAAGGTTTCAATTTGATATTCGTTATATTCAGTAATTTTTAACAAATGGAATGAGTCATCTAATTCAACAATATTAGTTGTGTCATTAAGATTTAATCCATTGATAGCATCTGAGAATTCAGAAGGGAAAATATCACTATCAAAATATTCTAGATCTCCCCCAGTATCTTTAGTAACAATATCATCACTATATTCTTTAGCTAAACTAGAAAAATCTTTACCATTTAATAGTAAATTTTTAATGTCTTGTATTTGTTGATATGCGATTTCAGGTGAATCATAATTAGATTTCTCTATCATGATATGAGCAAGCCTAATTTCAGTCTTGTTTTGATTGGCTGATATATAGTCTTTATATGCTAATTCCAAATAACCGTCAGGAATAATAACTCGATCCTTATAATTTTCTGAATCAAGAATAAAATATTCAAATGTTCTAACCTCATCAGAATAAAAAGATAATTCATTACTTTTATAATAATCTTTGAGCTCTTCTTCAGAATTAGTAATACTATTTTTTAAGTCTGACGAATCTATTTTTATATAATCAATATCAACTGACTGTTCCAATATAAATGCTAAATCTTTTGCCTCTTCATCAGAGGAAAAAACATAGGGATTGATAGCTGTTCTATAAATATCCGATGCCAACAAAAGAGATATTTGATCAACATATTCATCTTTAGTAAAACCAGATGCATTTGCTTGCGCTTCAAAAACACCTTCGTCAAACTTATTATCAATCCAAAAGGATGGATTTGAGATAATACTTTTCTTTGCTTGTCTTTTTGTGTGATTGTTAATAAACCCTAAGGACCTTGCTTCAGATAGAAAAGTTTTTTGTATTACTAACTCTTGCTTTATTAGCTCCATTTGCAGATCATCGCTTAATGAACTGAAATCAAAATCATCCCCATATATATTTTGATATTTCTGGATTGCAAAGTTGGTGGCTACCTGAAAGTCACCTTGGGTTACATTTTCACCATTTATAGAGCCAAGCGATGAAGGCGTAGTATTTGCAAGTGAAGAGGTACCTAAAAAAACAAACGGTAATGAGCATGCTGCTATTACAATAAATAATCTTGGGCCTGTTAAAAAATTTCTTAGTGATTCCATCATAGTGCAGACATTATAGATAAAAAAAGGGTGCAACAGCACCCTTTTTTTTAGTTATTAAAAATTAACTATGCTTCACCTTGTCCTTAAGGCCTTTACCGGCTTTAAATCCAGGAACTTTAGAAGCAGCAATATGCATTGATGCGCCAGTTTGAGGATTTCTTCCCTCTCTAGCAGCTCTATGCCTTACTGAAAATGTTCCAAAACCAACTAATGATACAGAATCACCTTTACCTAGAGCATCACCGATGCCTTCCAATACCGCATCAACAGCTCTGCCTGCTGAAGCCTTAGAAACATCTGCACCACCTGCAACCGCGTCGATCAAATCAGATTTATTCATACTAAATACTCCTCTATAAATTTATTTATATAAATACCCTACTATGAAAAGCTTTTTAAGCCCAAAAGTCAAGTAAATAAAGGGTTTTTAATGTGCTTGTTTATTTTGTGATTTATCTTTTTTTGCTCTTGTAGATTTTGAAAGAGGTATTGGCTCATTAACGAGAGCATGAGAAATAACCTCATCTATCCATTCAACTGGAACAATATTTAAAGATTTTAAAATTTGATTAGGTATTTCTTGTAAATCTGATTCATTTTCCTTTGGTATTATTACGTTTTTGATTCCGCCTCTTTTAGCAGCCAATAATTTTTCTTTAAGGCCGCCTATTTTCAATATTTGGCCTCTTAAAGTAATCTCTCCTGTCATTGCTGTATCAGCTCGAACTGGTATACCTGTGAATATAGATATGAGAGAAATTGCCATTGCTCCTCCTGCACTTGGTCCATCTTTAGGGGTCGCTCCTTCTGGAACATGTATATGAACATCAAATTTTTCATAAAAATTTGGCTTTATTCCAAGAGAATTTGCTCGAGAACGAACAACAGTTAAAGCTGCTTGAATTGACTCTTGCATAACGTCGCCAAGTGAACCCGTTTTTATAATCCTACCTTTACCATCGATATGAGAAGCTTCTATTGTCAAGAGCTCTCCCCCAACTTCTGTCCATGCAAGACCTGTGACTTGTCCAATAGCATTATCTTTTTCAGCAATTCCAAATTTAAACTTTTTCACACCTGAGAATTTTTCTAAGTTTTTATCAGTTATCAAAGTTGGTTTATCTATTTTCTTTTTATCAAGCAGACGCTCCTTTACAACTTTTCTAAGTATTTTAGCAATTTGTCTCTCCAAGCCTCTAACACCTGCCTCTCTTGTGTAATATCTTATTAAAGATAGTATTACCTCTTTTTTGATATTAATTTCACTTTCTTTAAGCCCATTTCTTTCCATTTGTTTTGGGAGTAGGTATTTAGATGCTATATTAGTTTTTTCATCTTCTATATAACCAGGAATTCTAATTATCTCCATTCTATCTAAAAGTGGTGTTGGGATATTTAAACTATTGGCGGTACATACAAACATCACTTCTGATAAATCATAATCGACCTCTAAATAATGATCGCTAAAGGTGTTATTTTGCTCAGGATCTAAAACCTCTAATAAAGCTGAGGCAGGGTCACCTCTATGATCCATTCCAATTTTATCAATCTCATCTAGTAAAAAAAGAGGATTTTTTACTCCAACTTTTGATAGTTTTTGGATAATCTTTCCTGGCATTGAACCAATATAGGTTCTTCTATGCCCTCTAATTTCAGATTCATCTCTAACGCCGCCTAAAGACATTCTTACAAATTTTCTATTTGTAGCTCTGGCAATAGACTCACCAAGCGATGTTTTACCAACTCCTGGAGGTCCAACAAGGCATAAAACTGGTGCCTTCATCGACTTGACTCTTTTTTGGACGGCAAGATATTCAATAATTCTTTCTTTTACCTCTTCAAGCCCATAATGGTCTTCCTCTAAGATATCAAGTGATGCTTGTATATCAGATTTAATTTTTGATCTCTTTTTCCATGGAACCTCAACCAAAGAATCCAAATACGACCTAACAACTGATGCTTCAGCTGAAGATGGAGACATGTGCTTAAATTTTGACAATTCACTTTTAGCTTTTTTAAGAGCATCTTTTGGCATACCAACATTGTTAATTTTTTCTTCTAAAGCATCTAACTCATCAACCTCATCTCCAATCTCTCCAAGTTCTTTTTGAGCTGCTTTAATTTGTTCATTTAAATAATATTCTCTTTGAGATTTTTCCATTTGCTTTTTAACGCGCTCACGAATCTTTTTCTCAACATCAACAACATCTAATTGGGATTCAATAAACATCAAAACTTTTTCAGATCTTTCTTTTAGATCTGCTATAGAAAGTATTTCTTGTTTTTTTTCTGTATCAATTGGTAAATGCCCTGTAATGGTGTCTATTAATTTTGATAAATCATCTAATGAATCTACGGTTGATACTATTTCAGGTGGAATTCTTTTTGTTATTCCAATGTAATCTTCAAATTTTGCTTTGATAAATCTTGTAAGATTTGAGGCATCAGCTTCCTTTAAAGGTATATCATCAATTGATATGACTCTTGCTAAATCATAGTTATTTTTAGCAATTAATTTTTCAATCTTGCATCTTTTAAAACCCTCAATGAGTACTTTCATAGTTCCATCTGGTAGTTTTATTAATTGAAGCAAATTACTTATAGATGCATTTTTATATAAATCTTTAAATTCAGGGTTTTCTATAGCTGGGTCGATTTGACTTACTAGCACCAACTTCTTATTTGAGGACATAGCTACATTAAGAGCTTCTATGGATTTTGGTCTACCAACAAAAAGTGTTGTAACTATACCTGGAAAAACAACGACATCTCTTAGGGGTATTAATGGCAAATCTGATTTTATTTCTTTCATATGTCCTTTATAGGGACTTATATAAAAATATCAATTAACTTACAGAGGATTTTTTTACTTTAGTTTTTAAGAGTTTTATAGGATCAGATTTAGAAATAACTGTATTTTCATCAATAATAACCTTTTCTAAATCAGCATTTGGGAGTCCAAACATAGTTTCCATAAGAATTTCTTCCATAATAGATCTTAAGCCTCTAGCTCCAGTCTTTCTTTTGATTGCTTGTTTAGCAATTTCTATTAATGCCTCGTCTCTAAATGTTAGTTCTACATCATCGATTTCAAATAAATGTTTGTATTGATTCACGAGTGCATTTTTTGGTTCTTTAAGTATTCTAACTAAAGCATGCTCATCTAGTTCATGAAGATTGGATATAACCGGAAGTCTTCCAACAAACTCAGGAATTAAACCATATTTCACCAAATCTTCAGGCTCAAGATTATCTACATTTGATGAAATTGATTTAACATTTGATTGATTATTAACATTAGCACTGAAACCAATTCCAGTATTATTATTTCTTTGTTCAATTATCTTATTTAATCCAGAGAATGCGCCACCACATATGAATAAAATATTCGATGTGTCAATTTGTATAAATTCTTGTTGAGGATGTTTTCTTCCTCCTTGTGGAGGTATTGAGGCAACTGTACCTTCTATAAGTTTTAGTAAGGCTTGCTGAACTCCTTCACCTGAGACATCTCTAGTTATTGACGGATTATCAGATTTTCTTGCAATTTTATCTATCTCGTCGATATACACAATTCCAAGTTGAGCTCTTTCTGGATCATAATCAGATTTTTGTAATAGCTTTTGAATAATATTTTCAACGTCTTCTCCAACATAACCTGCCTCAGTAAGGGTTGTGGCGTCTGCGATTGTAAAGGGTACATTTAAGATTTTTGCCAGAGTTTGAGCTAGTAAGGTTTTGCCGCTTCCAGTTGGACCTAAAAGAAGAACATTGCTTTTCTGAAGCTCAACATTATCTTTCGAATCATTCTTTCTTAAACGCTTATAATGGTTATAAACTGCAACTGAAAGTACTTTTTTGGCCTTTTCTTGACCAATTACATACTCATCTAATTTAGAAAATATTTCTAACGGGGATGGAAGCTCTTCAAGTGATATGTCTTCTTCACTTTTAATTTCTTCTTCAATAATATCATTACAAAGATCCACACATTCATTGCATATATAAACACTCGGACCGGCAATTAATTTTTTTACATCATCCTGAACCTTTCCACAAAAAGAACAATTCAGTTTTTCTGATGAATTATTACTTGGCATTACCTTTATCTCTGGAGTTTAAAATATTATCAACTATTCCATATTTGATAGCAGATGGTGCATCCAGGAAATTATCCCTATCAGTATCTTTTTCAATTTTTTTAATAGTCTGGCCTGTATGTTTAGCTAGAATTTGATTAACTATACTTTTCATGTGGAGAATCTCTTTTGCATGAATCTCAAAATCAGATGCTTGTCCTTGAAATCCACCTAGTGGTTGATGAATCATTATTCTTGAATTCGGCAGTGCAAACCTTTTATCCTTATCACCTCCAGCTAATAATATTGCTCCCATACTTGCGGCTTGACCAATACATAATGTTGAAATTGATGGGGATACAAACTGCATTGTATCGTATATGGCTAATCCGGCTGATATACTTCCACCCGGTGAATTGATGTAAATCGATATATCTTTTTCTGGATTTTCAGATTCAAGAAAAAGTAATTGAGCTACAACCACATTAGACATATAGTCATCTACAGGACCTGAAAGAAAAATTACTCTTTCTTTTAAAAGTCTTGAATAAATATCAAATGAACGTTCACCTCGAGCAGTTTGCTCGATAACCATTGGGATTAATGCTGATTGTATTTCACTCATATATATTATTTATTAGCTAATTCAGAAAATTCTATCACTTTATCTTTAGATTTAAGTGCATTTTCTAATTTTTCAATCAATTGTTGTTCTAAATCAATCATTTTATATTGCTCAAGCTGCTGAGGCTGACTCTTAACCCATTGAATAAACTGTTCAGAATCTTTGTATTTTTTTGATTCTTTATCTATAAAGGCTTCAAGTGTTTTTGCATCAGAGGTAATTTCAAAATGTTTTATTAATTCTGCAAAAAGCAAATCAAGTCTAACTCGCTTCTCAGCATTTTCTGAAAAAGTATCAATGGGAAATAAATCATCGCCTGCCTTGTCATCTGTATGACCTATTCTCATTAATGCATCTTTTCTCATTAAATCAGCTTGCTCTTTAATTGTAACGTTTGGAACGCTAAAAGAATTCATTTTAAGCAATGTTTCATAAATAGATTCTTTAGTTAAGTCTTTTTCTTGTAACTCAACCTCTTTTTTCATTCTTTCAGAAATTTCATTTCTAAAACCTGATTCATCTTTAACATCCATTTCGAGTTTTTCATAAAGATTTTTATCTATTTTTGCCTTATGAAGTTCTTGAATTTCTTTTAAATTGATTTTAAATTCGGCATCAACTCCTGCAAGATCTTTTTTAAAATAATCTTCTGGGAAAGTAGCCTTTATTGAGAATTCTGAGGGCTCTTTACCTAGAATTGCATCTTCAAATCCAGGTATCATGGACTTACTCCCAAGAACTAATTTAAAATCTGAAGCAGAATTCCCCTCAAATTCTTCATTATTAATAGTGCCAGTAAAATCTATAACAACCTGGTCATCAATCTTAGATTTTCTTTTAACTTTCTTCCACTCACCATATCTTTTAACTATATCTTTGATGGCGAGATCAATATCAGAATCCTTGATAGATATTGATACTTTCTCATAATTTTTCCATCTACTTAATTTGGGTTTTATTTCAGGAAAAATCTCGAAAGTTGCCGAGTATGAGATTGGTTTTTTTGGATCTTCACTTTCAATGTTTACAGTCGGTGAGGATGCGGGGCGTATTTTATTTTCAGTTAAAGCTTGGGGATATGAGCTCTGAATTAGCTCATTAACTACTTCAGCATGAATAGATTGGCCATATCTTTGTTCTAAAACATCATTTGGTACTTTTCCTTTTCTAAAACCGTCAAGTTTTGCTTTTCCCTTTATGTTGTTTATTTTAGACTGAAATTTTGAATTATAATCTTCTACAGGAACTGATACTGTAAGTTTTCTCTCTAAATCTTTTAACTTTTTTAATTTACTATTCATTTTTATACCTAATTTAATGGGGCGAGCGATGGGGTTCGAACCCACGGCCTCCGGAGCCACAATCCAGCGCTCTAACCAACTGAGCTACGCCCGCCACGAAACGAGACATTATAGATTAAAAATAGATTTATTATTATCTTTTTAATAGGATTCTTGTGTGTAATACATTATTATTTTTAACAAGGGGGAGTAAATGAGTAATTTTTTAAATGACACTTCAAAGTTTGTAAATAAGGCTTTGAAGTTCCTTGATATCTCACCCGGTCTTGCTAATAAAATAATAACTTGTAACTCAACTTATACTGTGAGATTTGGAGTACGTCTAAGAGGAGAGATTCATACATTTGAGGGCTGGAGATCAGTTCACTCTGAACATATGGAACCAACCAAAGGCGGTATTAGATTTGACTTAGCAACTAATGTTGAGGAGGTTGAAGCACTTGCCGCTTTAATGTCCTATAAAAATGCAATCATTAATGTTCCTTTTGGTGGCTCTAAAGGTGGTTTAAAAATTAATCCTGCTGCTTGGGATAAAAAAGAAATTGAAAAGATTACAAGAAGATTTGCACAAGAACTAATTAAAAGAGATTTAATAAGCCCCTCTCAGAATGTACCCGCACCAGATATTGGTACATCTTCAACTGAAATGGCTTGGATTGCAGATGAATATAGAAAAATAAAGCCAACTGATATTAATTCATCTGCTTGCGTTACCGGTAAACCGACAAATAAAAATGGGCTTGTAGGAAGAGAGGAAGCAACAGGCAGAGGTGTTCAATATATTTTAAGAGAATTTTTTCGTAACGAAGAGCTTTTGAATTTAATAAACTTTACTCCCCTTATGAAAGATAAAACTTTTATTGTTCAAGGGCTAGGCAATGTTGGATATCATGCAGCTAAATTTATAAGCGAAGATAATCAAATAAAGTTAATTGGAATTGCTGAACATAATGGTGGTATTTATAACATTAAAGGTATTAATGTTGACCATGCAAAAAACTATTTTATAAAACATGGTTCATTTAAAAATTATCCCAAAGCCTTATTTGTTAAAGATGCATCTTTATTGCTAAAGAAGCAATGCGATATTTTAATACCAGCAGCTAGGGAAAATGTTATAACTGAAAAAAATGCAAATGATTTAAAAGCAAAATTAATTGTAGAAGCTGCAAATGGCCCAATCTCTTATAAGGCAAATTCAATTCTTAATAAAAATAAAGTTTTTGTTATTCCAGATATTCTTGCTAACTCAGGAGGGGTTGCAGTCAGTTACTTTGAATGGGTTAAAAATATAAGACGAATTAGATTTGGTAGATTAGAGAAAAGAAAGAATATAATTCAAATGAATAGTCTTATAGAAGCAATTGAATCAATGACGGGAACTTCAATGCCTGCAAAATATAAAAATAATTTTCTTGAAGGAACTAATGAAATTGATTTAATTAGATCAGGGTTAGATGACATGATGATCGATGGTTTTCAAGAAGTAAAAAAAGAATTTTTAACAAA
>ERZ802830.1383-NODE-1383-length-23121-cov-21.4928_pt1 | contig 23121 bp, 27 predicted proteins | sample MGYA00345654_ERZ802830 | MGnify/ENA primary metagenome ERZ802830 (study PRJEB30503, sample SAMEA104212375) | marine metagenome | biome: Westerlies Biome; feature: [SRF] surface water layer (ENVO:00010504) within the epipelagic zone...; material: water...
ATAAAGGACTTATTCCATCTCCAGAGGATGTTAGAAGTGGTTTTGCTGAGGATGCGCTTGGTGCAGTTAAGCTAGCCTTGTAATCAAAGCCAAATGTTTTAATTGATAAAAACCCGCTTCTAGTTAGAGCGGGTTTTTTCTTAATTTGAATCAAGCAAATACTTTAAATAACATTATGGAGGGCAACATGGGCACAACTTTTGAAAAACAACACATATCAAGCCAACTTGATAATGACCTTGAGGCACACTATGATTTGCTAGTCCAAGAAGATAAGGCAAATGAGTTTAAAAAATATGTATCTGGACTATCTATTGAAGCGTTTAACCAAAAAGAATTTAATAGAAGGGTTGATGTAATTTTTAATGAGGTGTTTAAGAATAACTAAGCTATCAAGCTCATTATTTTTTGTACTTCATAAAGACTCATATATAATTAGAACAAGTCAAATTCAAAATCGCAATGAGTAATCTAGAAATATTATTGATATTGATAATTGCTGCTGCGATTGCATACTATGCCACTAAGCGCCAAGCCCAATCATGGCAGACCTCAAGAGATAAAACCAGGCTAGACTCATTGCCAAGTTATTATGGCTATTTTGGAGCAATATGCACTCTGCTTCCAGCTCTAATTGTTCTATCTTTTTGGTCTTTTATTGAGGGCAATATCATTTCTGCTCTAGTTGTATCAAAGTTTGAGCGCTTAAGCGCCTTAAACGCTTCTGACCTAAGCTTGGTAATGAACGAAATCAAAATCATAGTTGAGAGCGGACTTTCTGAAAAAAATAGCAACGATCTTTTTTATGAAAAAGCCGCTGTCTTGATTGAAAGCTACAGTTCAGTCAGCTTCTTCTTAAAGGTGGCTTCAGTATTTGCTCTCTCTCTTCTTGGGTTCATGTATGCTTATTTAAAAATAACACCAAGATTTAAAGCTAGAAACAAAGTTGAGAAGACAACTGTTTACCTTCTTCTTCTGAGCGCATTGGTAGCAATACTGACCACTGCTGGAATTATTTTTTCTGTGCTTTTTGAATCCATAGCCTTTTTTAGTCAGATTTCTATTTTTGATTTTGTGTTCGGTACTCACTGGTCCCCTCAAATAGCCATCAGAGAGGATCAGGTTAGCAGTACTGGAGGGTTTGGGGCTTTCCCACTTTTTTGGGGCACCATTTTAATTTCAATTATCGCCATGATCGTTGCCGCCCCCTTGGGGCTTATTTCCGCAATTTATTTGGCTGAGTATGCCCAGCCGAAAATACGTAATGTCGTCAAGCCAATTTTAGAAATATTAGCTGGAGTGCCAACAGTAGTCTATGGTTTTTTTGCAGCACTCACTGTGGGCCCAATGGTGAGTGGATTTGGAGAACGGTTAAATAAATTTGGGATGAGCTTTGAGATAGAGCTTTTTGCTGGCCTAGTTGTCTCGTCTGAATCTGCTTTAGCGGCTGGACTTGTAATGGGAATGATGATTATGCCGTTTATTCTTTCGCTCTCTGATGATGTTATTAGTGCTGTTCCTGACTCTCTGAGAGATGGCTCTACTGCAATGGGATCAACAAAGTCGGAGACAGTTTGGAAAGTGGTCTTTCCAGCGGCACTCCCGGGTATTGTTGGCGGGTTTTTATTGGCTATCTCTAGGGCAATTGGAGAGACAATGATAGTTTTAATGGCTGCTGGCGTTGCTGCAAACCTTACCGCAAATCCACTCAACTCGGTTACAACTGTGACAACACAAATTGTAGTCCTTTTAACAGGAGACCAAGAGTTTGATAGCATCAAAACCCTCTCTGCTTTTGCTTTGGCGCTCGGCCTTTTTGTAACAACCCTTATACTAAACATCCTTGCTCTACAAATTGTTCGAAGATATAGGGAGCAGTATGAATAATCTTGAAATTGTAAAGGCTGGCCTAAATAAACGCTACGCTAAAGAAAGGCGATTTAAGTTTTATGGCATTTTTTCAATCAGCCTGAGTCTGCTATTTTTATTCTTTCTTTTGTTTGATATTGGTGCCAAATCAATTCCAGCATTTACACAGACCTATATTAATTTAGATATTGAGTTTGACAAGAAATCAATGAAGCTTCAAGACCAAGACTCTTATTCTGAAGAAGCCCTATTTTCTGCCTCTTATAGTAATCTAGGTCGAAACGCTTTATATAAACTCTTTCCAGAAGTTACTGAACGAAAACAAAAGAAAGCCCTACGTCAAATGCTTAGTTCAGGCGCAAGATACGACCTCAGAGACGTGGCCCTAAAAAATAAAAATTATGTTGGAACCACACAAAATCTTTGGGTTATTGCAGGTGATGATATTGATGCTTTTGTTAAAGGGCTTATAGATCGAAACATTCCTGAGTCCGATAGGCGCGTTAAAGACTATCAGGTTGAGTGGGTGGACACACTAGAAGCCCAGAATAAAATTGAAAGAAGGTTTAATATTAACTTTTTTACAAGCGGTGACTCCAGAGAACCTGAGCAAGCAGGAATTCTGGGCGCATTAAAAGGCTCCTTTTACACCATGCTCGTGACTCTCCTTTTGAGTTTTCCTATAGCGGTATCCGCTGCGATTTATCTTGAAGAGTTTGCCCCAAAAAACAACTGGTGGATTGACCTTATTGAAATAAATATTAACAATTTGGCAGCAGTTCCATCTATTGTATTTGGAATCTTAGGCCTAGCTGTATATATTAACCTCTTTGGTGTTCCAAGGTCAGCACCCTTGGTTGGAGGGCTTGTTTTAACGCTAATGACACTGCCAACAATTATCATCTCTACTAGAGCTGCATTGAAGTCTGTGCCCCCTTCAATAAGAGAGGCAGCCCTATCTATTGGTGCATCAAAAATGCAAGTGATTACTCATCATGTTCTTCCGCTTGCAATGCCCGGCATCTTAACTGGGTCAATCATTGGAATGGCGCAAGCACTTGGAGAAACAGCTCCACTATTAATGATAGGAATGGTTGCCTTTGTTGCAGACATCCCACAAAGTATTTTAGATCCTGCTACTGTATTGCCAGTTCAGGTTTTTATTTGGTCAGACTCTCCAGAGAGGGGCTTTATAGCATTAACTTCAGCGGCAATTGTGACGCTGCTAGTTTTTTTATTTTTTATGAACTTGATTGCGATAGTGTTGCGCAAAAAGTTTGAAACTAGGTGGTAATATGGAAATATCAGATAACATGGATCTAGACCAGGAAATCTCAAAAACAGTTGGATCTCCATTGCTTGAAAGTAAGGTTAGAATTGCTTGCAGGGACGTTAATGTTTTTTACAATAAAAATGTCCAGGCTATATTTAACATTAATCTAGATATTGGAAAAAACCAAATTCTAGCAATGATCGGCCCTTCGGGCTGTGGAAAATCAACGCTGCTTCGATGCTTCAACAGGATGAATGATACTATCGAAGACTGTGTTGTTGATGGCTTAATTGAGCTTGATGGTGAAAACATTCATTCTAAGAAAATTGATCCAGTTGTGCTTAGAGCAAATGTAGGAATGGTTTTTCAAAAACCAAACCCATTTCCTAAATCAATCTACGACAATGTCGCTTATGGGCCTAGGCTTCATGGCTTAACTCAGAATAATTCAGAACTGGATGACATTGTTGAAGAAAGTCTAACAAAAGCGGGGCTTTGGAAGGAGACAAAGGACCGCCTTAACAAGCCTGGAACGGGACTTTCAGGAGGACAGCAGCAGAGACTTTGTATTGCTAGGGCCATCGCAGTCAAACCTGAAGTGATTCTCATGGATGAGCCTACATCTGCTCTAGATCCAATAGCAACCGCAACTATCGAAGAGCTAATGTCTGAACTTAAGTCAGCCTATACGATTGTTATAGTGACGCACTCAATGCAGCAAGCAGCGAGAATCTCAGATAGAACGGCATATTTTCACCTTGGCAGATTAGTAGAGGTTGATGAAACAGGACATATATTCACTAATCCGAACCACTCTTTAACTGAGAACTATATTACTGGCAGGTTCGGATAATAAAAGGAGCATTTATGGAAAATCATGATCATATTTCAAATCAATTCGATAACGACTTAGAGAGCATAAGAAATCATGTTTTAAGCATGGGCGGATTGGTTGAGGCTAATGTAAAGAATGCAATAACTAGTCTTTTAGAGAGGGATGAAGCCCTAGCTGAAGAGGTAGCAACAGCAGACTTTAAAGTAAATAAAATGGAGGTAGAAATTGACGAAGAATGCACACAGATCATTGCTAAAAGACAGCCTGCAGCTGGAGATTTGAGGCTTGTTGTAACCGCTATTAAGGTGATTACCGACCTAGAGAGAATTGGAGATGAGGCTGAAAAAATTGGCAGATATGCTCAAACACTAGCCTCAAAAAAAGCTAAAACAGGAATGCATTTAGAGCTTCAAACGTTGGGAGAAAAAGTAAGCAGCATGCTCAATAAAACCTTAGATGCTTTTGCCAGAATGGATACTGCGCAAGCGTTGGAGATTGTGGAGCTTGATAGTCGCATAGATGAAGAATTTGACAGAATTTCAAGGTTGCTGGTCTCTCACATGATGGAAGAGCCTAAAAATATTAAAAGTATGCTTAGAGTGAGCTGGTGCGCTAGATCGCTCGAGAGAATTGGTGATCACGCACAAAATATATGTGAATACATAATCTATTCAGTCCACGGTGAAGACATTAGGCATACTGACATAGACAAAGTAAAAAATGAATACCTCAATAAATAAGAATAAATGCTCACAGTTTTAATAGTTGAAGATGAGCCAGCAATCAGAAAAATGCTGAGAACTTCACTCGCCACAAAAGGCTATAAAATAGTTGAAGCTAAAAAGGGATTTGATGCTCTCGATCTTATAATGTCTCACAATGTTGATTTAGTTTTGCTTGATTGGATGCTTCCTGACATTAATGGGGTTGACCTCATTAAAAAAATTAGAGATACATCAAAGCCATCAAATATTCCCATTGTCATGCTGACAGCAAAATCTCAAGAGGTGGATAAGGTTAGAGCTCTTGAGCTTGGTGCAGACGACTACCTTACTAAGCCTATTGCTTTTGAGGAGCTTGGGGCAAGAATTAAAGCTTTAATAAGAAGATCACATGGGCTTGGAGCTGAAAATTCTATTAATATTAGTGGCCTCAGCATTAATCCAAGCAGGCACTTAGTTGAGGCAAAAAACAAACATGTAGAGCTTGGAGTTGTTGAGTTTAAGTTGCTTTATTTTTTAATGAAAAATAACGGCAGATATTTCGATCGTCAAAGCTTGATTGATGCTATTTGGGGACAGTTATCAGAAGTTGATGAAAGAACTGTAGACGTAAGCATCTTGAGGCTTAGAAAGGCTCTTAAGCAGCATAATTTAGATAGGTTAGTTAAAACTAAGAGAGGCATTGGCTATGGTTTTTCTGAGATAAATAGTTAATTATTGTTATGATTAATTCGATATTTGCAAAAGAGCTAACTCGGATATTTATAGCACTGGTATTTTTTTTGCTAATAGGAAGAATTACAGGAAATTGGCTCGCATCATTAAGCCTTGTGTTATTTGTTTACATTGTTTGGCTATATTCTAAACTTTACCAGCTCAATAAATGGATTGAAAGCGGACTGCTTGAATCAAAGCGCCCAGCGGCCGACGGTGCTTGGGAGCGCCTAATTTTCCTTATCCACCAAGAAGATAAGAAAAGTAAAAATAGGAAGTCTAAAACGAACACACTGCTCAAGCATTTTCAAGGGATTGTGAGAGGCCTTCCTTTTGCAACTATAGTTCTAAATGATATGAACGAAATAGAATGGGCCAACACAATGTCTGCAGAACTACTGCAAATCAAGCCCAAAACGGATAGAGGCCAAAGAATTGACAACCTTATACGAGACCCAAAATTCCACTCAATGTTGCTTAACAAGACTGAGAATGAAATTGAAATTACCTCGCCGTTTAGCAAGGAAGTAACACTTTCATTAAGAACATTGCCATTTCAAACTAACTCAACACTTCTTGTGGTAAGGGACATAAGTGAAAGAACAAGGCTTGTCTCAAGACAGGCTAACTTTGTAGACAACGCGTCCCATGAGCTAAAGACACCGCTTACTTCAATTTATGGTTACCTCAGCATTCTTAAAACAAGTAAAAATATCAATAAGGCCGAAAAGGAGATGATTGAAGACTCATTTGAGCAAACAGAGTCGATGGTTGAGCTAATTGACGATCTTCTTTTCTTGTCAAGGCTTGATAGTAAATTAATGCTGAATAGTCTTTTTGAGACAGTATCTATGGCATCAATAATTAACAAGGAAGCTGACAAATCATCCAATATTGATACTTATTCAGAAGAAGGTCTCTATCTTCAAGCCATTAAAGTAGAAATGCAAAGCCTTGTAAAAAATTTAATTGAAAATGCTGTTAAACACAACCCAAAGGGAACCAAAGTAGAGGCTAGGTGGTTCAGCACTGACTCAGGAAACGGGTGCCTTGAGGTAAGGGATCATGGAAAATCAATTCCAGAGGAGCACTTAGAACGACTTACTGACAGGTTTTATAGGGCCACCGACGGTGATGATGTACCCGCTGGGTCCGGACTTGGTCTTTCAATAGTTGAAAATATAGTGAATAGGCATGGTGCTAGCCTGGAAATCAAAAGTGAGAAAGGCTTTGGAACAATTGTTCGCGTTGTATTTTTGTTGGAGCACACTCTTAAAAGAAAGACATAATTTTAAGGATTGTAACTCAATTAGAAATCCAAATTTCGTTTGATGTGTGAGGGAGGGTTATTTAGATAAATGATTATTTGAAACTTCGCTCAACTCGTCTGGGGAAAATTTAGCTGTCGTAATTCTTAGCACAATTAAAGCTGAGATTACAAATACACTAAGCATAACTTCTCGCGTTGTATATTCAGCATACCAAAGGCTAACTAACTCGCCAATCAAGACCACTAGAGCAACATCCAGAATAAAGGTTACCTTTACTCTTCCAATCAATAAGTAGGATTGAAAAACCCTTATTAATTCAAAGGAAGCTAAAATAATTACTGTCTCTTTAATCATCTCTTCAGCCCCTGTAGACCAGTTGTCAGGATAAGCATGGTACAAATTGACAAGCAAATTTACAAAGCCTGAGGCCATCCATAGATAAATTGCTATCATTAAAATTCCAGTTAAGAAACCAATGATTTTTGAATGAAGTTTGTTCGATAGAACGAATGTTTGGTAAGTCGAATTTTGTGAAATTGGATCAGTATTCATCTACTTTTTAATTGCTTAATAAAAAAATTAATGGGAATTATAAGTAGAGAATATTTCACAAATATGACATACATAATATTCATTTTTAATTGCTTGATGAAAGAATTGATGTTGAATTTTCAGATAATCGATATGAAATTATTTCTGTTTATAGAAACTTATGAAATAGTAACTTTACTTGAATATATTTCGTGGAATAATTTGATAGCTATTGAATCAGAAATACCCCATTTAGTAGATGTGATTGTTTGAATCTCTAGTTGCTCTGCAATAAATTTAAAAATTTGTAATGCCTGATCGATAACGTCAGCTCTATCTGGAGAAAATTTATATTTCTTGATTTTTTCCTCGGTATCGAGCTTCGACAGCCTTTCAGATTTTTTAATAAATTCATTAAGAGGCATTTCTTTTGAGCCTTGGGAATTAAGAAACGACCTAATATTCCCTCCAATACCAATTAATTTTTTCTTTGACTTGATTGATTGAAGCCATTCTTCTAGGCGTTGCCATTCTTCTTTTTCATCTCTCTTGAGCATATTACGCACAGCCCCAAGCTGAAAAGACCGAATAATCGTATCTTCTTCATTACGAATAAAGAATTCTGTGCTTCCGCCCCCCAAATCTACAAAAACTTTATTTTTACCTGTATTACTGTTAGGATGCAATCTAATTAATTTTGCTTCTTCTAATCCAGATATTACCTTCAGTGGATGATTAATCGCTGTTTCTATGTAACGTCTAGCATCTTCAGAGTTAGAGGTATCCCTGAAAGCTGATGTGGCGACAATCTCATAATGACTGATGGAATTTTCTTTAAACACTTTCTCATACTCGCGAATGGTTTCAATGACCTGATCTAATTTACTTGTACTGAGATTTCCCTCAATAAAAACATCACTCCCAAGTCTTATGGGAGATCTAATTCCTTGAATAAATTCAATTGATGTAGGTGTTGTTTTAAATATCTTAGATTTAATAGCATTGGTTCCTATATCAATAGACGCAATTTTCATTTACTCATCGTCCATGTATTTGCTTAAAACCTTGTATTGCTCATAGTCCAAATTGTTGAAATAAACACCTTCTAACAAGACTTTATAGTTGTTAATATTTTTAGACCAGGTAAGAGGTTTGAGAAGTTTTTTCTCTTCATAATCTGTTTGGTTCAGCAGGAATCTCAATGCGCTTAAGCGAGCAATCATTTTATTGTTTGCATTGATTTTAATCCAAGGAGAGAAACCAGGAGAAGTCTTCTCAAACATTTGTTCTTTATAAAGTGTAAAAGCATCCCATTTAGTCACAATGCGAGCATCATTGGGGGAGAGCTTCCAATACTTCAATTCGGAATGCTTACGAGCTTTCATTCGTTTCTTTTGTTGATCCTGCGATAGTGAGAAATAGAATTTTATAATCTCAACGCCATCATCAATAAGTTTTTGCTCCCATGGGATTACTTGTTCCATAAAATCTCTGTATTGCTTCTCGCTGCAATATCCCATAACGGGCTCTGTTAAAGCTCGGGTATACCAAGATCTATCTAAAAAGGCGATCTCACCTTTTTTAGGAATTACTTTTTTCCAGCGTTGAAACCAATGCGAGGATTCCCATTTTGTAGGGATGCCAAGATTTACATATTTAAAGTTTTTTGGAATTAAGTATTGAGTAAAAAATTTATATGCAGAGCTTTTGCCCGCAGTATCTCTTCCTTCTAAAACAATGCATATTCTTCGCTTGTTTTTAATGACATCTTCTTGGAGTTTTAGCAGCTCAATTTGCAGTCTTCTTTTTTCAAGCCGGTAGGATCTATCATTAAGTTTTTGATATTCCTTTTGGTCAAACGTTATAAGCATAATTGATGATGATTATAAATAGAGAATGTTTCAGGAATATGACATACATAATTTCCGGCTTAAACTCAAATTTCGTTTGATGTGTGAGGGAGGGTTGACTTTCCTAAGATTTAACTAGAGTTTGTCTAAAACGAAAACCTAGAAAAAATAATACTCCCGAGATAAACCATGTTGCCCCTGCAATGATAGAAAAACTGCTAACCATTTCTGGGTAAGTTAGCGAAAGTGGAATTGTTGCTAATCCTCTGAGAATACACAAAATAGAAATTGAATATATAGCAGTTTTTAATAAGGGAAGTTTAATGATTATGTTTGCGGCAGATAGTGCATAAATGGCACAAAGTAAAAACAGTAAAGAAATGAATGTTGTGCCAACTGGAGCAAGCAAAGTTCCGTTTACCGCAGATTGAATGATAACTTCTGGCGCTAATTGAGAGCGGTAGCAATTTTCTCCAAGAAATACGCATGAGATGTGCGCTATAGCAGTCAGAATTGCTATACCCGCTACAATACTAAGAAATAACTGCCCAACTTTATTTTTATTCATACTATGATTATATTTAAACTTGAACTAAAGTCCAAATTCAGTTTGATATGTGATGAAGAGTATGGATAAATTTAAACTATAATTTAATTTATTCAAATATTAATGGAAATAAAAATGTCAATAAACTTCAAAACTTATAGTGATTCTTGGATTAAGGCTGTCAATGATAAAGATACAAATAGTATGACTGATGTTTTATCAAATGACTTTAACTGGGTTAATGATAGGTTTAATTTTAAACTAGACAAAAAAGAAACTATAGATTGGTGCAAAGATACTAATTTCAAGGCTGTAGATTTCTTATGCTGTTATGAAAATGAGGAGGTCATAGTAGGTACGCATAATGTGATAGAGCCAAATGCGACTGATTCAACCGTGATGTTTATTGCTAAAATTGAAGATGGTAAAATTGTTTCACACCAATATCTTCGAGAATTTCAAAGATAGACCCTCCATCCTGCTCTTGCTGTTAAATTTAGAGAAAAAACTATAGGTTTATTTTTTCGTATTGCGTCATGTAATTAACGCTGACATCATCACCCAGCTTATATTTCTTAGTAATTGGGTTATAGGTCATTCCGATCATCGAGCTGATTGATAAATTGGACAATCTTGCCCACTCATCGATCTCACTTGGACGGATGAATTTCTGATAGTGGTGGGTCCCTTTAGGTAGAAGATTTAAGACGTATTCTGCTCCAACAATTGCAAAGAAGTATGACTTAGGATTTCTATTAATGGTTGAGAAGAAAATCCTTCCATTTGGTTTGACTAATTTCGAACAAGCCTCAATCACAAGTGACGGGTCGGGAACATGCTCCAGCATTTCAAGGCACGCAATGACGTCAAAAGATTCAGTTTCGGTTTCAGATAATTCCTCAGCTGATATGGATTGATAATCAATATCAAGGCCAGACTCAAGGAGATGAAGTTTAGCTACCTCTAGGCCTGCCTCTGCTAGATCAATTCCAACAACACTGGCGCCTTCAAGTGCTAAAGACTCACTCAAGATACCACCGCCGCATCCAACATCAAGAATGCGCTTACCCTCTAAGGATCCACCGCACTGCTCTTTAATATAGTTTAGACGCAGCGGATTAATGTCATGAAGCGGTTTAAATTCTGAATCCTTATCCCACCAGCGCGCCGCTAGTGCTGCAAATTTATTTACCTCTTCGTGATCAACGTTTGAGTTCATAGTCCCTTTACAAAGTTGAGTACTTCCTCAGCATGACCATCGACTTTAACTTTATCCCACTGCTTGAGGATTTCTCCATCTGGGCTTATTACAAAAGTAGATCTGACTATTCCGATATGCTCTTTGCCATACATTTTTTTCAGTTTTAAAACGTCAAACTGCTTGCACAGAGATTCATCTTCATCAGAGATTAAATCAATCGTGTAATCAAATTTTTTGATGAATTTTTCATGGGATGCAATAGAGTCTCTCGAAACACCATAGATCACTGAATTATTCTCCGCAAACGAGTCATTGAGTCTGGTGAAGTCATTGCCTTCAATTGTGCATCCTGGAGTGTCATCCTTGGGGTAGAAGTAGAGAACGATATTTCTGCCCTGATCATCAGGAATGTTAATATTTTGATTACTAGTAGCGACACACGATGTGGGGTTTACTTTATTCATATACGATATAATCTCATGGTTTAAATAAAAGCATTCATTTTATCATTGATATGCAAAAAATCCGAAATTTTTCTATCATTGCACACATCGATCATGGCAAGTCAACCATTGCTGATCGGTTCATTCAGTTCTGCGGCGGATTGAGTGACAGAGAGATGTCATCTCAAGTCCTCGATTCAATGGATATTGAGAAAGAAAGAGGAATAACGATTAAGTCTCAAAGTGTCTCTTTGGATTACAAGGCCAAGGACGGAGAGACTTATCTGCTCAACTTTATTGACACCCCTGGACACGTAGATTTTTCCTACGAGGTTTCTCGCTCGCTCTCTGCGTGTGAGGGGGCTTTACTCATTGTTGACGCTTCACAAGGCGTTGAGGCCCAGACCGTTGCGAATTGCTATACTGCTATAGATCAGGGCTTGGAAGTCTTAGCCGTTCTGAATAAGATTGATCTGCCTGCCGCTGAGCCCGAGAGAGTGGTTGATGAAATTGAAGATGTTGTCGGTGTTGAGGCTCACGATGCGGTTCATGCGAGCGCTAAATCTGGCATTGGTATAGAAGAAATTTTAGAGCAGATTGTAGAAAAAATACCGTCTCCTGAGGGTGAAACGGATGCCCCAATCAAGGCGCTGATTATCGATTCATGGTTTGATAACTATCTGGGTGTTGTCTCTTTGATTAGAGTTATCGATGGAGAGATCAAGGCTAAAACAAAAATTAAAATCTTTTCCAATAAAAATGAGCACCTCGTGGATGAGGTTGGTATTTTTACTCCCAAGAGAACTAAAACAGAAAGCCTTAAGGCGGGTGAGGTTGGATACTTAATTGCTAGCATTAAAAATATTGATGGAGCGCCAGTCGGTGATACGATTACTGGCAGTAAAAACCCCGTTGAGTTGCCACTTGAAGGATTTAAACCAGTCCAGCCAAGGGTCTTTGCAGGCCTCTTCCCAACCTCAGGCGAGGATTATGAAAAATTTAGAGATGCGCTCGGCAAGCTGCGCTTGAACGATGCCGCCTTGCAGTACGAGCCTGAAAATTCAGATGCTCTAGGTTTTGGATTTAGAATTGGTTTTTTGGGTCTTCTGCATATGGAAATTGTTCAGGAGAGGCTCGAGCGTGAATATGACTTAGATCTGATTACAACAGCGCCAACCGTAATCTATGAAATTTTAGACACCAAAGGCAATGTAACAAAAATTGATAGCCCCTCAAAACTTCCACCAGTTCAGACCATTCAAGAGTTTAGAGAGCCCATCATTACAGCAAACATACTGGTGACTAGTGAATTTGTTGGTCCTGTCATAAGTCTTTGCGTTGAAAAAAGAGGGGTTCAAAAAAGCATTAACTATATGGGCAGACAGGTATCCATCGTTTATGAGTTGCCTTTGAATGAGGTTGTTCTTGATTTCTTTGACAAGCTGAAGTCTGTTTCTAGGGGATTTGCCTCGATGGATTATCAGTTTGAGCGTTACCAAGCCTCAGACTTAATCCGCTTAGATATTCTGATTAATAACGAAGGCGTTGACGCTTTAGCACTCATTATCCACAGGGATAACTCTGTCTATAAAGGCAGAGAGATTGCTGGAAAGATGAAAGAGCTTATTCCAAGGCAAATGTTTGATGTTGCTATTCAGGCTTGTATTGGCGTCAAGATTATCTCTAGAACCAACGTTAAGGCGCTCAGAAAAAATGTGACCGCAAAGTGCTATGGCGGAGACATAACTAGAAAACGAAAGCTACTTGAAAAGCAAAAGAAGGGTAAGAAAAGAATGAGGTCTATCGGAAGGGTAGATATTCCGCAAGAGGCATTCCTTGCCGTTCTTCATATCGACTAAATCATCTCCTCGAGTTTTTTAAACCAGTCTGTATGATCTTTAGCGCACACGAGTGTTGGCTCAATTTCTGGCGTCTGCATCGTGCTCCCTAACGGGGCCATCATCCAGCCCCTTGCAGAAGAAAACCTTGGCGCTCTCGAGCCGCATGTTTTACAAAAAGCATTGCCAAAAGTATTGGGCGCTTCCATGACGTATTCACCCACTTCACTCTCCCCTGTAAGCCACTTAAATTGATTTGCTTTGACAAAGAGATTCGTTGCAAACGCAGCGCCCGTTGCCTTTCTACACCGCGAGCATTGACACATCCCAAAAAACTCATAGGGCCCTGAGAGCTGCCATGAAACCTGGCCACATAAACATTCACCTTTGAGTGTTTTATATTCAGAGGTCATATGGCCAAGACCTCTATAAAGAATTTAGTTCCAAAGTAAGACAAAAGCAATACGGCAAAGGCAATTTGAGTCAACATAACAATTAACTTACCTCTGATTCCAAAAACCATGTGGGCAAACAAGATGCCAGCAAAACCAATCCAGGCCATGACTGATAGGATCGTCTTGAAACCCAGTTGCTGAGTGAAAAAATCAGTGATGTATAAGTAACCTGAGATGAGTGAGAGCGTCAGCAGTAAGAATCCCATCTTGAGGGTCTGGTATAAAAAGTCTTCCATGGTTTGAAGTGCAGGAAGTTTGTCTACAAAAGTATTAAAGTTGTGCTCATGCAGGTAGCGCTCTTGAATACTCAGAAGTACTGATTGACCAACAGCTAGTGAGAGGAGGGCGTATGCTCCAATGGATAAAAATACATGGGCGGCAATTGAAATAGAAAGCAACTTGCCCTGTGAGCCTGGATAGAGAAAGGCGACAATCACTGCGATGGCACTCAGAGGGTAGACGATGATTCCAAGAGAGTGAATTGGTTTAGTGAATGAGGTCAAAAACAAAAGTGTTGCGACAACCCAGGCAACAAATGAAATGCTTACCGTCAATCCAAAAAATACGCCTTCGTGCTGCCAGAGCTCAAACAAGATGTAGCCATGAGACGAGCACGCCACTAAAAGCAACAAATTAACGATGATTCTGTGTTGATTTGTCACCGTATCTAGTACAAAATATCGAGTCAGCAAAAGCCCAGCAATGAGGTAGGTAATAAATGGCAGAGTGTGTAGTAATGGCATCTCTAGCAATGGCTTTGCAAAAGCTTATATAATAATATATTTCAGTGAACTAGAACACAATGTTTGATAATTTAACAGATCGTCTTTCCAACAGTTTTAAAGCCCTTCAGGGCAAAAATAAGTTATCTGAAGCCAATATCAAGGAAGCTATTCGTGAGGTCAGGAGATCCCTCCTTGAGGCTGATGTTGCGCTGGACGTCATTAAGTATTTCATTGATAGAGTTCAAACAAAAGCAGTTGGCTTAAAGGTTGGCGAAGGATTAAACCCATCTCAAGCCTTTATTAAGCTAGTTGAGTCAGAATTAACAGAGGTTATAGGTGGACAAAATGAGTCACTAAACCTTGCAACTCAGCCACCTGCCGTTGTTATGGTTGCTGGTCTTCAAGGCTCTGGTAAGACAACCTCAATTGCAAAGTTAGCTCGGTTTTTAAAAGAGGATCAAAAAAAGAAAGTTCTGGTGGTTAGTGCTGATGTCTACAGACCAGCAGCGATAGAGCAGTTAAAAGTTCTCGCTCAAGAGATAGAGGTCGATTTTTTTCCATCGACTGTAGATGAGAAGCCCGAAAAAATTGTTGCTGAGGCAAAAAAACAAGCCCAATCGCAGTTCCATGATGTTCTTTTAGTCGATACAGCAGGAAGGCTTGCGATTGACGAGCAGATGATGTCGGAGATACAAACCCTCCAGAAACAAGTCAATCCAATTGAAACGCTTTTTGTTGTCGATTCAATGACCGGTCAGGACGCAGCGCATACCGCTAAAGCGTTTTCTGATGTGTTGCCGCTAACCGGTGTCATTCTCACTAAAACGGACGGTGATGCAAGAGGTGGTGCGGCGCTCTCAGTCAGACACATCACTGGAAAGCCAATCAAATTTATGGGTGTTGGAGAAAAGACGGATGCCTTGGAGGCTTTTCATCCAGATAGATTGGTATCAAGAATCCTTGGGATGGGTGATGTGCTTTCATTGGTCGATGAGATCTCTAAGAAGGTTGATCACAAAAAAGCACAAAAAAATGTTCAGAAAATGGCCAAAGGCCGTTTCGATCTGGATGACATGAGGGATCAGCTCATTCAAATGCAGGATATGGGCGGTATGGGCGCGCTTATGGACAAACTTCCAGGTATGGGTCAAATGCCCCAAAGCGTTAAAAATCAAATGATTGGCGACAAAGATAGCTCCAGAATGATTGCCATTATCAATTCGATGACCCCTAAAGAGAGAAACCACGTCAACCTCATCAAAGGTTCGCGTAAAAAAAGAATTGCTGCAGGATCAGGGACTGATGTTCAGCACGTCAATAAGCTGCTGAAACAGTTTGAAAAAATGCAAAAAACAATGAAAAAAATGAAGGGCGGCAAGATGAAAAAGATGATGCAGCAAATGGAGGGAATGCAGGGTCAAGGCGGTATGCCTGACATGTCCAAAATGCCTGGCTTTGGAAATAAGAAATTTCCTTTCTAGGTGAAATTTTTTTAATGATGACTCTTGCAGTTTGTTGTTTTTGATATAAAATTCGACCTTTTAAGAAACCCTCGTCACTGAATGAAATTTAACCTCAAAATCTTAGCAATTTTTTTGTTTGGTTTGTTTTCATTCCAGCCGCTCACTGTTTCGGCCGACAACTCAACGGAGACGGTTCAACTGTCTTTGGCAATTACATCGGCTGATCAAATCAACTTAACAGTGGTCAAGGCGGTTGAAAAAGGAATCAACTCCTATGACGCTATCAGACAGCTCGTTGTTGTTGGGGTTAAAGAGACAAGTTTTGGTCCTCAGATTATGTCTTTGGGCGGAGTGGAGGCTGTTGGGAATACCTATTGGGCCTTGTATGTTAACGGCTCAATGTCAATGGTCGGTGCGCATGATGTTATTCTTTCTGAAGATACATTTATTCGCTTGAACATGGAAGCCTTTTAAGATATGATTATTTGAAATTATTTGGAGAGAAATGATGGACAATCAAGATTACAAACTTAATTCAAGTTTTAGTTATTTAGTTATTTTGGCAGTCTTAATTGCCCTAGGCGTTGCTGGACGACTTTTGCCTCATCCGCCAAACTTTACACCCATGGCCGCAATAGCACTTTTTGCAGGCTTTATTTTTGTAAAAAGGTACATGGCTATTGTTGCTGTAGTGGTGACAATGCTGCTTTGTGACTACTTTGCTTTTGGCTCGCTCTCGGCAAACTGGTTCGGATCGAAGTCCATGTTTGTTGTTTATTTGGCTTTGCTTTTCCCGATCGTTTTCAAAAACTTCCTCCAAAGAAAGCTCGGCGTTCTGAGAGTTGCTGGTGCTGCGCTAGCGAGCTCAACCGTCTTTTTTATTGCAACTAACTTTGCCGTATGGGCGTTTTCACCGATGTACGCTAAGACTTTTGAAGGGCTTGTGCTTTGTTACACGATGGCAATTCCGTTTTTCCAAAACACAATTGCTGGCGATTTAGTTTGGTCTGGTGCAATCTTTGGTACATACGTCGCTCTGAGAAACTATTCAAATTTACAAATTTTTAATCAAAAAGATTCTTTAATCTTTAATTAAATCTTTTATCAAATCACGCTTGCTCACCATCTCAAGGTTTTGAGCATTTGCATTTGAGGGCTGCATGACAAATCATCTAAAAGGCCTTTTAATGACTATTTTTGCGGTAGTCATTTTAAGTCCGGATTCAGTTTTAATTAGGCTTGTCGAAGAGGCATCCTCTGAAATTGACAGCTGGACTGTTTTATTCTGGAGAGGATCGCTTTATGCAGTTGGCGTTTCTCTTCTCGTTCTCATAAAGTACCGCAGTAAAACCATTGCTGAGTTTAAGAATATTGGCAAAGGCGGTCTATTAATTGGTCTCTTTTCGGGAATTAGCACGGGTACGTTTGTGTTTGCCATTGTCTACACTTCAATTGCTAATGCGCTCGTCATTATTAGTACTGGCCCCATTATGATTGCAATCGTTGCTTGGTTTTTACTCAAAGAGAAGTCTAGTCTCATAACCTGGGCCTCAATGGTCATCGTTTTTATAGGTATTTATATCGTTATGAGTGGTAGCTTTGGAGGTAAGAGCCTGGTTGGAGACTTCTTTGCTTTGATTACCGCTGTAATGATGGGCTTTACTTTTACTTTGACTCGAAAATACAAAGACGTCAACATGGTTCCAGTGAACGCTATTGGCGGTCTAATTGCCGCATTGATTGCATTTTTAATGGCCAATCAAATTACTGTGCCAGCTGAAGTGGTGGGTTACATTATTGCAATGGGAGCGATACTATCGATTTCATTTAGCTTAATTACAATTGCTCCTCGCTATATGCCTGCTGCTGAGGTTGGGATGATCATGCCTCTAGAAACTGTCTTGGGCTCCCTTATTGCTTGGTATGTCATCAATGAGGTGCCTTCTGTTAACGCTCTTGTTGGCGGAACGATTGTGATTGTGACTCTGTTTTTACATTCCTGGTACAGCACCAGGCTTGCCAAAAATCAAATTAACTAGGCAAGCAGTAATGCTTAGCATAAATCGCATCAATCATGTCTAATCACCTAAAGGGGCTTCTCATTGCATTCTTTGGTGTCCTCGTGCTCACACCCGAAGGGATACTTGTCAAGTTGGCTGACTCAGATAGTTTTACAATTCTGTTTTGGAGAGGGATCTTTTTTGCTCTCAGTATATTAATTATTCTTTTCATTAGCTATCGCTCAAGGGCCTTCAATGAAATAAAGAGTATCGGAAAAGAAGGAATTTTAATTGGCTGTTTGACTGGACTTGGAGGCGCAACATTCATTTTGGCTATCCACTACACCACCTTAGCTAAAACTTTAGTGATCATCAGCGCCTCTCCGCTCATGGTTGCCTTGGTTTCGTTTTTTCTATTAAAAGAAAAACCAAAGCTTTTCACATGGCTAGCAATGGTTGTGGTCTTCTTTGGGATTTACATTGTCATGTCCGGAGATACCAGTGGTCTTAATTTAAAAGGGAGTCTCTTAGCTCTGGTGTCGGTCACAACAGGCGGGTTTTCATTTACTCTTCTCAGAAAGTACAAAGAGGTCAATATGGTCCCAGCTATGGCCATTAATGGCTTATTTATCACCACAGTTGGACTCCTTTTTGCAGAATCACTAGTGCTTACATCGCAAGCGATGACTTTTATTATTATTAGCAGTATTCTTGTTGCAATTTCTTTCACCTTGATTACAATTGCACCTCAATATATTCCTGCACCTGAAGTGGCTATATTCTTCCCTATGGGAACCGTTATTGGCACTTTATTAGCCTGGCTTATTCTTAAAGAAGAGCTTTCAAATAATGCTATATTTGGAGGAGTAGTGGTTATTTTAACTTTATTTATTCACTCTATTTATAGTGCAAGACAATCAAAAAATGAACGGTTATGAAATCACAAGCAGTTAGAGCCGATCTTCTTATGCTTCTTGCAGCAGCAATATGGGGCTTTGCCTTTGTTGCTCAAAGAGAGGGGATGGAGACGATGGGGCCCTTTCTTTTTAATACCGCAAGGTTTTTCATTGGTACTGTTTTTTTGTTTCCAGTCGTTTGGTATTTATCTAAAAAGAATAAAGCCCAAGAGAATAAAGAAACATCGACTAAGAAGCTCTTATTCGCAGGTTTTATTGCTGGTTTGTTTTTATTTATAGCGTCCAGTTTTCAGCAGGTTGGTATTCAGTATACGACTGCAGGAAAGGCTGGCTTTATTACCGGCCTCTACATCTTCTTTGTTCCGCTCATTGGCATCTTTTTGGGCCAAAGAACTGGCTCAGGAACATGGCTTGGTGCTTTCATTGCTGTGATTGGCTTATACTTACTGAGTATTAATGATGACTTCAGTATCGCTAAGGGAGATTTACTGCAGCTGATTTGCGCCGTTTTCTTTGCCGCACATGTCTTGGTCATTGGATATGTTGCTAAGAGGATGGACCCTTTAAAGCTCTCACTGATTCAATACTTTGTCTGCACCATCTTAAGTTTCTTTATAGCAGTCGCTATCGAAGTGATTAATTGGCAGATGATTGTTGATACTGCGATTCCGCTTCTCTATGCCGGCATTATGTCCATCGGAGTTGGATATACGCTTCAGGTTGTCGCTCAGCAGCATGCTAAATCCTCTCACGCAGCTATTATTTTGGGTTTAGAGGGCGCCTTTGCTGTACTTGGTGGGTGGCTCATATTGGATGAAAACCTATCAACTCGAGGCCTTATTGGCTGCGCCTTGATGCTATCAGGCATGTTCTTATCCCAGTTATTACCTCGTTTGAGTTTCAAGAAGGCTAGTTGAAGTAATCCTTTAATCTCATGGTATGATTAACCGGCTTCTTTGCTATTTGATGTTTTAGTGGATATTGATGAATATTATCGATTTTCAAAATGTAACGGTATTTCAAGGAAGAAACAAAGTCCTTGATGACTTCTCTCTGACCATTGATGAGAGTCAAAGCACAGTCATCCTGGGTCCCAATGGCTCTGGCAAAACAACCCTCCTGAAGCTTTTGAATCGAGAGCTCTATATCGTTGAAGAAAAGAATAGTAGCCTTAAAATCTTTGAGAAAGACAGGTGGAATGTGGATGAACTTCGATCCAACTTGGGAGTCGTTTCACAGCACCTTCAGTATGGTTATTCAAGCAGCGCGATTGGTCTCTATGTTGTTCTTTCAGGCTTTTATTCGAGTGATGGCATATGGCAGCACCAAGAGTTTGATAAGGGTAAGCTCGATCGCGCCAAAGAGGTTATGGATCTTCTCTCTATCACTCACCTGAAGGATAGAGAGTTTTCGACTATGTCGACCGGTGAGCAAAGAAAATTCTTGCTTGCAAGGTCCCTTGTTAATGACCCTGCGGTTCTCGTTTTTGATGAGCCAACGAGCGGTCTTGATATGAGTACTTGTTTTCAGTATCTTGAAATTATAAGAGAGCTCATCAGTATGGGAAAAAAAGTCATCTTAGTGACGCACCATATTCATGAAATACCTCCCGAGGTGACAAGAGTCATTCTACTCAAAGAGGGCAGGGTGATCGAGGATGGAGACAAAGATCAAATCTTAACCAATACCAATCTGACTAATCTGTTTGATTGGCCTATTCGGGTGATAAAGGAGAATGGTTATTTCCAGGCTATACCGGGTTAATTATTCCTTATCGGTTCGATATAGCGCTGATTTAGCATGGGCCTGAAGCCCCTCTCCAAAAGCCAAAACAGAGGCAGTCTCACCTAATTTTTTTGCTCCTTCCTTTGAAGCCATAACAATGCTGGACCGCTTTGTAAAATCATAAACCCCCAGGGGTGAAGAAAACCTTGCGGTGCTTGAGGTGGGTAAAACATGATTCGTTCCAGCGCAGTAATCACCAAGTGCTTCAGAAGAGTATTTACCCATAAATATCGCACCTGCATGCTTTATATCATCGAGAATTGATTCTGGATCTTCAACGGAGAGCTCAAGATGTTCAGGAGCAATCCTGTTGGAGATTTTGACTGCATCATCAATATCCTGAGTCAAAATGAGAGCCCCTCTATTTTTAAGCGAGGTTTTAATAATTTGCTCACGCTCCATAGTCGGAAGGAGCTTTGAAATGCTCATTTCAACTTCCTTGATGAAGTCTTCATCTGGGCACAAAAGGATTGCCTGCGCATCCTCATCATGCTCTGCCTGTGAGAACAGATCCATTGCAACCCAATCTGGATTGGTTCTGCCATCACAAATGATAAGTATTTCAGATGGACCAGCAATCATGTCGATGCCTACCTGTCCGAAGACTTGTCTTTTTGCAGTAGCCACATAAATATTTCCAGGCCCAACAATCTTGTCAACCTTTGGAATACTTTCAGTTCCATAAGCAAGAGCTGCGATAGCTTGAGCGCCGCCAATAGTAAACACTAAATCAACTTCAGCAACATGCGCTGCTGCAAGAACTAATTCATTGATCACGCCATTAGGCGTTGGCACAACCATGATCAGATCCTCAACTCCAGCCACTTTAGCAGGAATACTGTTCATGAGTACTGAGGATGGATAAGCCGCTTTTCCGCCAGGGACGTAGAGTCCTGCGCGCTCTAATGGGGTAATTTTTTGACCCAGCATTGAGCCATCATCTTCTAGGTATGTCCACGACTCTTGGACTTGGTTTTGATGGTATGACTTGATTCTTTCTGCTGCAGTTAAGAGTGCATTTTTTTGCTCAATCGCAAGATTGTCAAATGACTCTTTGAGCCTCTCTTTTGAAACGATAAGCTCTGAAATAGACTCAGCCTTAAGAGAGTCGAATTGATTGGTGTAATCTAAAACAGAGGCATCACCATTAACTTTTACATCATTAATAATTTTTTCAACAGAGCGCCCGACTTCTTCATTTGAGGCGCTTTCCCAGGCTATTAAAGAGTTGAGCTTACTATCAAAATCTCTATCTTGAGTAGAAAATTTATTAATCATAAACTCTGCTTGATTTTTTGAATCCAATCATTGATTTCACTATGCTTGGTATTAAATGCTGCTGAGTTAACGATCAGTCTTGAGCTGACCTCATAGATTAAATCTAATGGAACGAGATTATTTGCTTTAAGCGTATTGCCTGTATCAACCACATCAACAATACAGTCTGAGAGTCCAACGATAGGCGCCAACTCCATTGCACCATAAAGCTTGATGACTTCGACCTGTTTGCCTTGCTTATAAAAATACTCTTTTGTAGATCTAACATACTTTGTTGCAACCTTAAGAGTGCTCTTATTGAGGTCTTTACCCTTTTCAGAAGCGACCATCAGTCTGCACTTAGATATACCCAAATCAAGAAGCTCAAAAACGCCATCAGCGCCATGCTCCATCAAAACATCTTTGCCAGCAATTCCAAAGTCTGCAGCGCCGTGCTGAACAAATACAGGAACGTCACTCGCTCTTAAAATAATAACCTTGATGTAATCAAAGTTGGTATCTAAAATTAATTTTCTGCTCTCCAGTTCGCTTGTTGGAATAGTGATTCCAGCTTTTTCTAGAAGCGGCAGAGTTTGGTCTAATATGCGACCTTTTGACAGTGCAATCTTAAGCATGTTATTTTTCAGTACCTAGTTGTCTAGTTCAATCTTAGTGCTGGACGCGCTCAATATCTGCGCCTAGCATTTTAAATTTTTCTTCAATCATCTCGTAACCTCGATCGAGATGATAAACGCGCTCAATGGTGGTTGTCCCATGAGCCGCCAAACCAGCCAAAACTAGACTGGCAGATGCTCTAAGGTCGGTCGCCATTAGATTCGCGCCAGACAAAGATTTTACCCCTTTACATACAACTGTGTTACCTTCTAGCTTCAGGTCTGCGCCCATACGGCTGAGTTCAGGTACGTGCATGAATCGATTTTCAAAGATGGTTTCGGTAATCGTGCTGCTTCCTTCCGCTATAGAGTTAAGCGCCATAAATTGAGCCTGCATATCGGTTGGAAAGTTTGGATAGGCGCTGGTTCGAATATTGACCGGATTAGGTCTCTTTCCTTTCATATCAAGTTTAATAGAGTTCTGATTGGTTTGAATATCCGCTCCAGTTTCAATGAGCTTTCCGATTACAGCCCTCATAGAGTCAGGCTCTATATTGTTAACAGTAATCTTTCCTCCAGTGATCGCAGCGGCTACTAGATAAGTGCCAGCCTCAATTCGATCTGGACAAATGGAGTATTCACACCCGTCTAGATGATCAACCCCTTCAATGATGAGCGAAGAGGTATTCTCGCCCGTGATTTTTGCCCCCATTTTTCTAAGGCACCTTATCAAATCCGTAACTTCAGGTTCTTGAGCTGCGTTATTGATTGTAGTGATGCCTTTTGCAAGGGATGCTGCCATGATGATATT
>ERZ802830.1388-NODE-1388-length-23096-cov-13.427_pt1 | contig 23096 bp, 24 predicted proteins | sample MGYA00345654_ERZ802830 | MGnify/ENA primary metagenome ERZ802830 (study PRJEB30503, sample SAMEA104212375) | marine metagenome | biome: Westerlies Biome; feature: [SRF] surface water layer (ENVO:00010504) within the epipelagic zone...; material: water...
GCAAAGGAAATTGCTATTATAGGTTGTGCATAAGCAAAAGCACCAACAGTTGAAGCCTGAAGTTTTTTTAAAGCAAAAAGATTTAATACGTAGGTTAAAAATGTAGTACCTAATACTACGAATATGATTCTCCAAACCGCATCAAATGGCAAATTACCCCAATTAATTTCACTAAATTCTTTACTTGTAACGGGTAACGTCATGAAAAACCCCATAAAAAACAACCATTTCATTATAGTTATTGTACTATACTTTTGAGTAAGTGGTTTAACCATAATAATGAAGCTTGAAAAGAATATTGAGTTAAGTAAAAACAGAAAATTACCTAAAAGTACATTTGGCGCTCTTAATGAGTTTTCAGTTCCTTGTAGAACCAAAATTAACGCTCCAATAAATCCTAGAGTTATTCCAATAAACTTTTTCACTCCAATTTTTTCCTTGAGAAAAAAATAAGACAGACATAAAATAATTATAGGATTTGTTGTTGCAAATATCCCACTGTTTACTGGAGTTGAAAGTTCTAGCCCCTTAAAAAAAGAAAGCATATTTAGACACATACCAAGAAGCGCAGTAATAAATAATTTTAAATAATCTTTTTTATTTATTTTTTCGAAGGGAACAAATAAACTTGCGAACCAAAAAAGTATTGTTGCACCAGCAGTTCTAATAAATATGAATCCGAAGGCACCAACATGATCTGGCATGACCTCCTTTGCTATTGTATGGTTTAATCCATAGATCATAGTAGCACCACCTGCGGACAAAAGGGCAAGTAGCCTACTGTTCATTTATCCACCTTTTCGCTGATTCAATCTCTTCTTTACTGTTACCCACGAATGCTTTTCCCTTGTATAAGAGGACAGGTCGCTTTAAAAAAGTATAATGGTCACTTAGTAATTGTTTCGCTTTTTCCTCAGTTAGTTTTTTAGTATCAATATTTAGTTGCTTAAAAAGTTGGGCTCTATTGTTTATTAGAGATTTATAGGTTCCTTTTTTTTTGTGTAGCTTCTCAATTTGAGCCAATGTAATTGGAGTTTTTTTAATGTCTATGATATTAACATCATTAGGGAGATTTAACTCTTTAATTATTTTCTTACAGGTGTTGCAAGTACTCAAATGAAGAAAAAAATTCATCTTGTTTAAAAACTACATTTTTTTTCAAAGATCGCATTCAAAATGCTTTCAAAATTTTCTCAAAGATATCACTATAATAATTAAAATTGTTTAAAATCCAATACCTTTGCAATGTTGAAAGATCAAACTTATGACTAGAAAACTTCGTTTTAATAGTTCTACTATTCATGGAGGACAAGAAGAGGAAAAGGGATATGGTGCAGTTATGCCTCCAATCTATCAGACTTCAACATATGCTCAAAAAAGTCCCGGTAACCACAAAGGGTATGAGTACAGTCGAACTCATAATCCCACAAGGAGCGCTTTAGAGCGATCTATATCTGCTTTGGAAAATGGCAAATATGGATTAGCATTTGCATCAGGGTTGGCTGCCATGGATGCTATAATCAAGATGTTTGACCCTAGTGATGAAATCATTTCTGTTAATGATTTATACGGGGGCTCTTTTCGACTTTTTACCCAAATTTTTAAGAAATACGGACTAAAGATCCATTTTGTTAACATGCAAGATCTCGCATCAGTTGAAGCACACATAACAAAAAAAACTAAACTAATCTGGGTTGAAACTCCCACCAATCCAATGATGAATGTTGTTGATATAAAAGCAATTTCAGCAATAGCCAAGACTCATAATATAGTTGTAGCAGTTGATAATACTTTTGCCTCTCCATATCTCCAGCAACCACTTGAACTTGGCGCCACAATTGTCATGCACTCCGCTACGAAATACCTTGCAGGACACAGTGATACAATTTTAGGTCTGGTAGCACTTAATGATGCACTTCTTTACGAAAAATTGGCATTTATTCAAAACTCAAGTGGTGCAGTACCTGGACCCATGGATAGCTTTCTAACCCTAAGAGGAATTAAAACTTTACACATTCGAATGCAAAGGCATTCTGAGAATGGTTCTGCAATTGCAAAATTTTTGAAAGAAAACATAAAAGTTGAAAAAGTTTATTGGCCTGGTTTTCCAGATCATCCCAATTACGACATTGCTAAATCCCAGATGAAATCTTTTGGCGGAATGATCTCCTTTCTCCCTAAAGGGGGTGATAAGGCTAAAGCTTTTAAGATTATAGAAAATCTGAAAATTTTTACTTTAGCTGAATCTTTGGGTGGAGTGGAGAGCTTGGCAGGTCATCCAGCCTCCATGACGCATGCCTCAATACCAAAAGAAATTAGAGAAAAAAGTGGGGTAGTGGATGGATTGATTCGTCTAAGTGTAGGAATTGAGGATGAGCAAGATTTGATTGAAGATTTAGATCAAGCTATTAGTTTGATCTAGCGAGGTTTAAAATAGCATGAAACTTCCAAAAAATAAAAAAGTATATTTTGCCTCTGACAATCATCTGGGTTTAAATGCAGAATTGTCTAGTAACGAGCGAGAAAAATTTTTTGTAGCTTGGTTAGATACCGTTCGTAAAGATGCCGCGGCAATCTACCTTTTAGGAGACTTGTTTGATTTTTGGTTTGAGTACCAAAAGGTAGTGCCAAAAGGATTTGTTAGGGTACTAGGTAAATTAGCTGAATTAACTGATAGTGGAATTCCAATAACTTTCTTTGTAGGTAACCACGATCTTTGGATGAAAGATTATTTTAAAAAAGAGCTTGGGGTTACATTATATTATAATCCAGTTGATATTAAAATTAACGACACTATTTTTATGATTGGCCATGGTGATGGATTAGGCCCAGGAGACTTAGGTTATAAGCGATTGAAAAAAATTTTTAAAAATAAATTTTTTCAATGGCTATTTAGTTTAATTCATCCTGATTTGGGTATCCGACTTGGAAACTATTTATCTCAAAGGAATAAATTGATTTCAGGAGAAGCTGATATTAAGTTTTTGGGAGAAGAAAAAGAGTGGCTAGTGGCATATTGTAGAAGTAAATTGGAGGAGAAGCACTACAACTATTTTATTTTTGGACACCGACATTTACCGTTGCAAATTGATCTAGGTAAGGATTCAAAGTATGTCAACTTGGGTGATTGGATTAACCATTTTACATATGGTGTTTTTGATGGAGAATCCTTTCTATTAGAAAAATGGAAAAATGGCATTTCCAATGATTGAAGCTAAATCGCTTATCCTTGAAAACACCATCATTATTGGCATTATCACTAGTAAACAGGATGAGATCAATTCTAAAGATTATCTTGATGAATTAGCTTTTTTAGCTCATACTGCAGGGGGAAAGGTTCTTAAACGATTTGTTCAAAACATACAAATTAAAAACCCTAAGACTTTCATTGGTTCTGGTAAGATGCAAGAAGTTGAAAAATATGTTAAGGAAAAAGAGGTGACAACTGTTGTTTTCGATGATGAACTCACTCCTGCACAACAAGGAAATATTGAAAAAATTCTACGGTGTAAAATATTGGATAGAACTGGATTGATATTAGATATTTTTGCACAACGTGCGCAAACAAGTTATGCGAGGACCCAGGTAGAACTTGCACAATATGAATATTTGTTGCCCCGTCTTAAGGGTTTATGGACTCATTTGGAGAGACAGCGTGGTGGTATAGGAATGCGTGGACCTGGAGAAACAGAGATTGAAACTGACCGGCGTATTGTTAGAGATAAAATATCATTACTTAAGAAAAAACTAAAGATTGTTGATAAACAAATGGCTACTCAAAGGGGTAATCGTGGATCACTTGTAAGGGTGGCTTTAGTCGGCTATACCAATGTTGGGAAATCCACTTTAATGAATATTATATCCAAAAGTGAGGTTTTTGCTGAAAATAAACTATTTGCTACTCTGGATACTACTGTGCGAAAAGTTGTCATCGGTAACCTGCCTTTTTTATTGAGCGATACAGTAGGGTTTATTCGTAAATTACCCACACAGCTTGTAGAGTCTTTTAAGAGCACCCTGGATGAGGTTAAGGAAGCCGACCTTTTGTTACATGTAGTTGATATTTCTCACCCAAATTTTGAACAGCATATCGAATCGGTTAATCAAATTTTAAAAGATATTAATAGCCACGATAAACCTTCATTAATTGTATTCAACAAAATAGATGCATATAAACCAGACCCATGGGACGAAAATAATTTGGTTGAAGAGCGAACAAAAAATCATTATTCACTGGAAGAGTGGCAAAATACTTGGATGCATAGAATAAACAATAGGGCATTATTTATATCCGCTGAAAGTAAAGAAAACTTACATCTTTTTAGAGAACGGGTTTATGCAGCTACTCGAAAAATTCATATTACACGTTTTCCTTACAATAACTTTCTTTATCCAGAGAATATTAAAGAACTATAAATTTTTTAAGCTCAATAACTTATTATCCTAGTTGGTGATTAAATATATTATCCTTTAGTCCTTTGTCGTTTTTTTAATTTCTATTAAATTCGATATATTAAATCATAACTACTACCATAATTATAAAACTTCCTAATACCCTATTTTTAACCAATTGTTAACAAAGAGATTTAAAAAAAATTTTCAATTTTGCTATCCCAAAAATTAATACTCTAAGAGATATAGAAAATGGAAGACTTAATAAATAAAAATATTGATATTAAGGCGATCAATGAAAAGATTGAAAAGGAAAGTGCATTTCTCGATTTATTGACTATGGAAATTAATAAGGTCATAGTTGGGCAAAAGAATATGGTCGATCGTCTATTGATTGGTTTGCTTGGTCAAGGTCACATCTTATTAGAAGGAGTCCCTGGATTGGCTAAAACGCTTGCTATTAATACGCTGAGTCAATCGGTGAAAGGTATTTTTAGTAGGGTTCAGTTTACCCCTGACCTATTACCCGCTGATGTGGTAGGAACCATGGTTTATAACATTAAAGAGAATGATTTTACCATCAAAAAAGGACCCATATTTGCCAACTTTGTCCTAGCTGATGAAATCAATCGTGCTCCAGCTAAAGTTCAATCTGCTTTATTGGAAGCAATGCAGGAAAAACAGGTAACTATTGGAGACACGACCTTTAAGCTGCCTAAGCCCTTTTTAGTAATGGCCACACAAAATCCTGTGGAACAAGAAGGGACTTATCCGTTGCCTGAGGCGCAAGTTGACCGATTTATGTTAAAAACTGTGATTGATTACCCTAAAATTGATGAAGAACAAATCATAGTTAGATCTAACCTTTACAATAAACAAGAGAAAATTAAAGCTGTTGTGACTACAAAGCAGGTCGAAACTGCTCAAGCCACCGTGAGAGAAATCTACATGGATGAGAAAATTGAAAAATATATACTCGATTTGATATTTGCAACTCGTTATCCCGAGAACTATAACTTGTTAAAAATAAAGCCTTTAATAAGCTTTGGTGCATCGCCTAGAGGGAGTATTAATTTGGCAACTGCAGCCAAATGCCATGCTTTTCTAAAACACCGAGGGTATGTAATTCCTGAGGATGTCAGAGCAGTTATTTATGATGTTTTAAGGCACCGCATTGGATTGACCTATGAGGCAGAAGCAGAAAACGTCACTACGGAGGATCTGATCAGCCAAATCATAAATGAAGTTGAGGTGCCTTAGGCAATAGACTCTTTTGTTATTTCTAATTTAATTACTAATGGACACTAAGGAGCTCCTAAAAAAAGTTCGTAAAATTGAAATTAAGACTCGCCGGTTAAGCGATAATATTTTTGGAGGTGAATATCATAGCACATTTAAGGGAAGAGGTATGACCTTTAGTGAGGTACGTCAATATCAGTATGGAGATGACGTAAGAAGTATTGACTGGAACGTTACTGCCCGATATAATGAACCATTTGTGAAGGTTTTTGAGGAGGAACGGGAACTGACACTTATTTTGATGATTGATATTAGTGGATCAGAGTTATTTGGTACTCAAGGACAATTCAAACGTGAGGAATTAACAGAAATAGCTGCAACGCTTTCTTTTTCGGCTATGCAAAACAATGATAAGGTGGGATTAATTCTTTTTTCTGATCAAGTCGAGTTGTTTATTCCGCCCAAAAAAGGACGTTCTCACGTTTTACGAATCATCCGAGAGCTATTGGAGTATGAGCCTAAGAGTCGAAAAACTAATATCAGCAATGCCCTAGAATTTTTATCGGGCGTAATAAAAAAGAAGGCCATCGTTTTTTTGATGTCTGATTTTATGGACAGTGACTATGAAAAAACCTTAAGGATTGTAGCCAAAAAACACGATTTGACCGGTATTAGAATTTATGACCGCCATGAGGAAAATATTCCAAATTTAGGCTTAGTCCCCATGTTGGACAACGAAACGGGTCAAACAGCCTATGTCGACACCCAGTCTGCAGCAGTACGTAAGGCTTATGCTCAGCAGTATTCTATACAAGTAAAGGTATTTGAAAACTTGTTTCATAAAAATGGCGCCGGAACCTTGCATTGCCGATTGGATGAGAGCTATGTAAAAAAGCTGTTGAATTTTTTTAAATCAAGAGGTTGATGAGAAGAAGTACCTTTCTTTTTTTTGGATTGATTTTTTCCTTTTGCATGATGAGAGGACAGACTGCTTCGGAATTGATTGTGGCTGTTGATACCACCAAAATGCGTATTGGTGAACAAATTAACTATACGCTTCAATTGAAAGCCGATTCTACTGCACAGATTATTTTTCCAAAGCAAGCTATGTTTGCCCCTTTTGAAATCCTAGAGGAAAGTCCGATTGACACCCTAAGAGCCTTAAGTCACTACCTTTTTACCAAAAAATATGCCCTAATTCAATTTGATTCTGGAGCCTACTGGTTGCCACCGCAGAAAGTCTCGGTTAATGGATTTGTCAAAATTTCGGATTCTCTTCTGATTCAGGTGACCAATGTACCAGTTGACACGCTTAAGCAAAAGTTATTTGATATTAAGCCAATTGCCCAAGTTGAGGAAAATTTTGATGCACTGACTCAAAGTTTAATCTTTGGATTATTGGCTGTTTTGATTTTGATTGGATTAATTTATAGTTTCTTTTTTGCCAAAAAGAGGAGGGAGGAACGCAGAAAGAAACTTCCACCTTTTGAACGAGCTATCGAGGAATTAAAAGCATTGGAAGCTGTTTCTCCCACTAAGCATGAGGAGTATAAAAATTACTATTCTAGATTGACAGATGTGGTTAGACGTTACTTAGAGGATGAGGCTAAAATCTCTGCCTTGGAAAGCACTACGGATGAGTTATTACTAAAGTTAGAGGCCTTAAAACAATCTAGAAAATTGGAGTTGGAAAAGGAGACAATCAAGAATCTAAAGTCTGTTTTACAAACAGCTGATTTGGTAAAATTCGCCCGCTCAATGCCTGAATTCGGCACCACTGCCAAAGACAGAGCATTGGTCCAGGGAGTCGTAATTGAAACCAAAGAAGCCTTGCCGGAGCCCACGCCTGAAGAGATAAGAGAAAGAGAGGAATACCGACAATTACTTTTACAGAAAAGAAGAAAACAGCAGTTAAAATGGGGTTTTTCCTCATTGGGAATTCTAATAGTTTTAAGCTTTGGAATAGCCGTTACTGTTTATGGATTTTATCCCGTTAGAGACACTTTCCTTGGTTATCCGACCATAAAGCTTAAAAACAAAGAATGGATTAGAAGCCAATATGGAACCCCTCCTGTGAAAATAGAAACGCCAGAGGTTTTGCGCAGGGTTAAAACAGAAATGGGTGGTGCATTGCGTTTTTCTTCAGGGGACTATGATTCTCCTTTTTATATCGATTTGGTTTTCACCCAAAAACCGCCCAAACAGGAAAAGCAAGAAAAATCTAATGATGAGGAGCTAACTGCCAAAAAAAAAGAGGCTGTACAAGTATTAATTAATGAAATAATCAACGATTTCCAATCTCGAGGTGCGGTAAATATTCTCATCAAAGAAGAGGAGTTTACCACATTATCTGGAATTCCGGCACTGAAAATTTATGGGACCCTAGATTATCCGAAAAAAGGAAAAGACAAACGGGTACGCTGCAATTATGTGACCCATTTATTTGATTTTGATCAGGGTGGAATTAATTTGACATTATTATATGAGAAGGAAGATCGCTATGGTCCAGAAATCGAAAAAAGAGTCATGGATAGTTTTGAACTTATAAAAGAATTATAAAAGTGTTTGAGGGAATTTACTTAGCAAATCCTAATTATATGTGGCTATTTCTGTCACTTCCACTTCTGATAGTATGGTACTTTTTTAATTCAAAAAAAGTACAGCCTGTATTAAAAATATCTTCCCTGAAAGGCTTTCATCAAAAAACAAGTTTTCTGGCTAGGCTACAACCGTTATTATTTATTTTAAGGTTACTTTCATTGAGTTTGATTATTCTGGCACTTTCACGCCCTCAAACTATGGATGTTTCGACAAGAACTAAAACCAATAAGGGAATAGATATTATTATGGCGATTGATGTATCCTCTAGTATGCTGGCACAAGATTTGAAACCCAACCGCCTTTCCTCGTTAAAGAGAGTGGCTTCATCTTTTATTGATGATCGAATAAGCGACCGAATTGGGTTGGTTATTTACGCAGGAGAAAGTTATACTAAAACACCGATTACCAGTGATAGAGCCATTGTTAAAAATGCTTTACGTGAAATAAGTTATGAAGGTGTCATTGAGGATGGAACAGCTATAGGGATGGGGCTCGCTACCGCAGTGAACCGATTGAAGGATAGTCGTGCCAAAAGTAAAGTGATCATTTTGCTAACTGATGGTGTTAATAATTCAGGTTTTATTGACCCTAAGATCGCCAGTGAATTGGCAGTAGAATATCAGATTAAGACCTATACCATCGGACTAGGGAGTAATGGTACGGCTAGAGCACCCCTTGGGATTTTACCAAACGGTAAGTTTCAATATGGTCTGACCAAAGTTGAAATTGATGAGGAGTTATTGAGGACTATTGCTAAAAATACTGGGGGTCTTTACTTTCGTGCGACCAATAATAAAAAATTGGAAGAAATTTATGATGAAATTAATAAATTAGAAAAAACCGAAGTAGAGGAATTTAAATATTACAATTACGAAGAAAAATTTAGACCTTTGATTTTATTGGCGTTGGCTTTAATATTAATTGAGTGGTTGGCTAGAAATACACTATTTAAAAGCTTTATTTGAGATGTATCAATTAGACACACCTTTATACTTATACCTTTTTTGCATCCTGCCTTTATTATGGGTTAGTTATATATTGGTTGTGAAATGGAAGCGAAATGCGCAAATGCGCTTTGCCCAATCTTCTTTAATGGAAAAATTAAGCCCTAATAGGTCTAAATTTAAACCGGCTTTAAAGTTACTGCTGTTGACCCTTGGGATTTCATTTTTAACTCTAGGCTTAGTAAATCCTAAAATAGGCACGCAGTTAGAAACTGTTAAAAGGGAGGGAGTAGATATCGTTTTTGCCATTGATGTCTCTAAGAGTATGTTGGCAGAGGATATTGCTCCCAATAGATTGGAAAAGTCAAAACGTCTGGTTTCAGCTATCATCAATAAACTAACCAGTGATCGAATTGGGATAATTGCTTATGCTGCTCAAGCTATTCCTCAATTGCCCATTACTACTGATTATGGTGCTGCTAAAATGTTTTTACAAGCGCTGAATACTGATATGTTGTCTTCTCAAGGAACAGCTCTTGATGCTGCTTTAGATTTATCTGGAACCTTTTTTGATGATGAAGACCAAACCAATCGGGTGTTGTTTTTAGTTTCGGACGGAGAGGATCACTCTGAAGAGGGAGAATCTGCCGCGAATAGGGCTTCAGAAATGGGGATAAGAATTTTTACTTTTGGGGTAGGATCAGAGGAAGGTGCTCCTATACCTATTAAAAAAAGAGGAGTCGTAGAGTCCTACAAGAAAGATTTGGAGGGGAAAACGGTAATTACCAAAAGAAACAAGGATATTCTAATGCGAATAGCCAATGCTGCTGATGGTGAATATGTAGATGGCAATGATACACAAGTGGTAGTGGATTTTGTACTAGAAACACTTAAGAATATGGATAAAAAAGAATTTGAAGCAAAGAAATTTGTGAGTTACAAAGATCAGTTCCAGGCTTTTCTTTCTGCTGGATTCCTATTAATTTTGTTAGAGCTATTTCTTTTTGAAACTAGAACGAAATGGGTACAACGTCTTAATTTATTTAACGAAAAATGATTGTATTAAGAACTTCTTTATTGGTTTTATTTCTCTTTGCCCTTGGGTCAATTAAGGCACAAGAGGGAGAGGTAACCAATCAAATTTACGAAGGGAATACACTCGTGGAAACAGAGGTATTTGATGAGGCTGAAATGGCTTTCCGTAAGGCACTGTCTAAATCTCCTGAAAGAACTGAGGCGCTCTACAACCTGGGCAACACACATTTTAATGAGCAGGATTATGAGGAGGCGAAGCAACGGTATTTTCAAACCCAAAAATTTACTAATAACAATTCAAGTAAGCACCATGCATTTCACAATATGGGTAACGTTTTTATGAAACAAAAAGATTACGCTAAGGCGGTAGAGACCTATAAAAATGCTTTGAGAAATAATCCTCTGGATGAAGAAACGCGCTACAACTTTGCCTTGGCAAAGGAATTACTCGAAAAAGAACAGCAACAACAGGATAATCAGGACCAAAATCAAGACGATCAGGATCAGCAAGACCAGGATGATCAAGAAAATAAAGATCAAGACAAGGACGGGGATAAAGATCAAGATTCCAGAGAGAATAAGGAAGATAATGAAGGAGATGAAGGAGAAGATGAAAAGGATAAAAAGGACGAAGGGGATCAGGAAAAAGAGAACCAACCAAATGAAGGAAATGATGAAAAGCAAAATCAACAGCCCCAGCAACCACGACAAACGGAATTATCTCCGGAGCAAGTGAAGAGCTTGTTAGAGGCAATGAACAATCAGGAAAAAGAAGTTCAAGATAAGGTGAATGCTGAAAAGGTAAAGGGAACTCCTGTAAGAGGCACAAAAGATTGGTAAAATTTTATCGATGAAAAAAATTCAGATTTTTGTTTTAATGATATTTATGGGAATTGTCCAGACAATTGCTCAAGATGTCAGTTTTGACGCAAAAGTTAGTAAGAGAAGCCTGGGTTTGAATGAAAGGCTTCGGATAGATTTTATAATGAATCAAAACGGGGATAACTTTACTCCTCCAGATTTTTCAGGATTCAGAATCGTTGGCGGACCTAATCAGTCAATCAGTAATTCATGGGTGAATGGAAAAAGAAGTTTTTCAAAAACTTATACTTATTTCCTTACTCCAAAAGAAAAAGGCGCTTTAAAGATCAAACAAGCCACAATTAGTATACTTGGTGAGGTTTATAAAACGACCCCTGTTGATATTACAGTTACCCAAGCAGTAGCTGTTCCAAGAGACCCAAACAGTCCTGAATATCTAATCGATGATAACCTCCACATGGTTGTTGAGATTTCAAATAGCCGTCCTTATCTCAATGAAGCCATAACGGTAGTGTATAAATTGTATTTCAGAAACCCATTAAGAATATCTGATGGACGTGCCATTGAAAATCCTCAGTTTGAAGATTTTTGGAGCCACAACATTGATATACCCCAGCTAAAAGTAGAATCAGGAACTTACAAAGGGGAAGATTACAATGTGGTTGTATGGCGAAAGAGTGTTTTATATCCACAGAAAACGGGAAAATTGACAATTGAGCCACTGAGCTTGAGTTTGGTAATTGATTTACCTTCTAAAAGAAGGGATTTTTTTGGGAATAGAGTTGTTCAACAATCTTCGAGAATAGTATCGGCTGGAAAAAGAACCATCGATGTAAAGTCGCTACCTGAAAAAGGAAAACCTGCTGATTTTTTTGGTGCAGTAGGCCAGTTTGATTTTGATGCCTTGATTAATAAAAATTCATTAAAGGCGACCGAATCTTTTGAAGTTAAGTTAAAAGTATCAGGGAACGGGAATTTGAAGCTTTTCAATTTACCCAAACTTGTATTACCCAATACGCTGGAAGTTTTTGAACCAGTACATAGCGAGAATATCAAAACGACCCTTTATGGAATGGAGGGTAGTATTGAGGATAAATATACCATTGTTCCAGGCTTTCAAGGGAAATATCCTATTTCAGTAATTTCATTTTCTTATTTCGATCCTAAAAAAGAACGCTACTTTACGTTGAGCTCTAATGATCAAATAGTAGATGTTTATGGAGGACCTGTTTTATCCAATTCTAATCAAAATATTCCTCTGGCTAGCAATCAGTTGGTAACCACCGCTGATGAATCTTTCCGATTTATTAAATTAAAATCTGACCTTGAGCCCATTGTTAAGAGGAGATTTTGGAATAGTAAATTGTTTTATAGTCTAATGGCTTCGCCGTTATTTATGTTGCTTGCTTTTGTCATGTTTGCAAGACGCAACCAAAGAATTTCCAACGATGTTGAAGGCTCTAAGTTGAGGGCAGCAAATCGTTTGGCCAAAAAGTATCTCGGTGAGGCCAAAAAGAATTTAAGAAATAAACCCCTTTTTTACGATGCTTTGGAACGAGCACTTTACAATTATTTAAGGGCAAAATTGAAGATCAAAATGGACGATTTTAGTAAAGAAAAAATATCACAGTTATTATCCGTCAAAAACCTATCTCCTAACGAAATAAAACCATTTATTGTGGTTTTGGAAAAGTGTGAAATAGCTAGATATTCGCTCGCTACTGATGCTAAAATGCAACAAGACTTTGATAAAGCGATTCAGGTAATCTCAAATATTGACAAGAAATTATGAGAAAGCAATTAATGTTATTTTTTTTATTACTGTTTGTGTTTTTAGGGTTTGGACAAGACATCAATCAGACATTTGAAAATGGCAATACAGCATATAACGCTGGTCAATTCGAAAAAGCGACTATGTTCTACAAAGAAATTTTAGAATCAGGAGAACACAGTGCAGCTCTTTATTTCAACATTGCCAATTGTTATTACCGATTGAATAATGTTGCGGAGAGTATTTTCTTTTTTGAAAAAGCTAAACAATTGAATCCATTGGACGAAGACATAAAAATCAATAGTACTTTTGCTCAAAACATGGCTATCGATGCAGTAGAGTTATTGCCTAAGTCACAAATTACAATATTTCAGGAAAGCTTAGTTGGATTGTTTGATCAAGAAGGATGGTCAATACTTGTGGTAATTTCGACATGGTTATTGGTGATTTTTTTTGGACTTTATTTGAAAAATAAAACTCCCTCAATCAAAAGGATTTTCTTTGTTATTTCGATACTAATCGGTTTGTTTTTACTTAGTTCTGTATCTATTTCAATTGTAAAATCCTCAGATGAAGTTACCACAACCCACGGCATCTTATTTGATGAGAAGATTGAAGTTTGGGCTGAACCCAATTCAAGAGCAGAGGGTTTATTTATACTTCACGAAGGGACTAAAGTTCAAATGTTAGATGCCCTTCAAGAATGGCAAAAAATCAGAATCGCTAATGGTTCAGAGGGTTGGATCAAGGATGGTAAAGTTAGAAGTCTTAAAAGCTTTAAATAAGATCATCAGGTAGGGCTTCAGTAAACTTACTTCCCCAATTAAATAGGTATTCTCCTAGTTTGGTAATAGGATCAAATAAAACAGAATTACTAATCATTTCTTGGTCAATAATGGGAATCCATTGATTTATTTTTATTATAAAAAATAAAACTACGCTAGTCAGGATGGCCCATTTTAAAATGCCAAAAATAGAACCAAGAAATTTATTAATTAGTCCCAAGGAGGCCTGGCTTAAAATTTTCGTCAAAACTTTTGCTAAAAAAGACACCCCATAAACAATCAGGATGAATACTAACAGATAAGAAACAGTTTGTGTCGCTATGGGGTTCCAATCAAAAAATACTTCAAGTTGTTTAGCTATAAAACTGGAAAATTTTACTGCCCCTAAGAGTCCTAAAAATAATGCAGCTAGGCTGGCAATCTCAATTATAAAACCTTTTGTAAAACCTTTTAAAAATCCAAAGACTAAGGCAAGAGTAATAATTATATCAATAATATTCACCTTACTAAAGTACTTTATTTTTAGGAATTAGGTACTTGATTTTATCAAAGCCAGTATCTTTGTAATGTGCAAAAAAATCTAAATCGAGATCAAGAATTAAAAGATCGATGGGATGCGTTGGTCATTATTTTGAGCGATAAGTTTTCTGATGGACAAGCATTAGATATTGAAGGTATTCTTTATTTAGTTGGTATGCAGGAATTGGGTCAGGTTCATCTTAAAATGAAAAAGGATGATAACGTCAATTTAATACATGTTGGAATATGCAGTGTATTAGAACCCTATGGCTATTATAGTTTTGACTACTTTGATGACGATGGTTGGCCTCATTTTCAACTTTTGGAACCATTGCCACCACTAAAATCTGGTGAGCAAAGTATATTGATAAAGGAAGCATTAGTTACTTATTTTTTAAAAAGGGAGCTAATTCAATAAATGTTTATTTTTATATTATGATTGAAAAAATTAATGAGAATCTGGAATTGGTTAAGTCGTTTAGTATCCAGTCTAAGGAGGAAGCCGAAGCATTTCGAATAAAGTATTTGGGAAAAAAGGGTATTTTAAACGATTTTTTTACACAGTTTAAATCGGTCCCTCCTGCCGAAAAGAAGGATTATGGTCTTGCATTAAATCTTTTAAAGAAAGCCGTCACAGAAAAAGTGAAAACATTTCAATCAGAAACGGAGACTTCTTCTCAAGGCAGCTTAGGTGACTTGTCAAGATCAGGATTCCCTATTGAATTTGGTTCCAGACATCCTTTATCATTAGTCAAAAATAGAATAGTGGATATATTTGCTCGAATTGGATTTAATATTTCTCAGGGGCCTGAAATTGAAGACGATTGGCATAATTTTACCGCTCTTAATCTACCTGAACACCATCCGGCAAGAGATATGCAGGATACTTTTTTTATTCAAACAAATCCAGATATATTATTGCGGACCCATACCTCCTCTGTTCAGGTCAGATTTATGGAAAACAATAAGCCACCCATCAGAACAATTTCTCCTGGACGAGTTTTCAGGAATGAGGCTATTTCAGCAAGATCTCATTGTATATTTCATCAGGTAGAGGGGCTATACATTGATAAAAATGTTTCATTTGCAGATCTAAAGCAAACCTTACTTTATCTAACTAAATCCTTATTTGGAAAGTCTAAGATACGTTTAAGACCCTCTTATTTTCCATTTACAGAACCAAGTGCTGAAGTAGATATCTATTGGGGTTTAGAGACCGAAACTGATTATAGAATTACCAAGGGAAGTGGTTGGTTAGAAATCATGGGCTGTGGCATGGTCGATCCTAATGTTTTGAAGAATTCTAATATCAATCCTGATGAGTATTCCGGCTATGCTTTTGGAATGGGAATCGAGCGAATTGCAATGTTACTTTATGAAGTTGGAGACATTAGATTATTTTTTGAAAACGACATTCGTTTTTTATCCCAATTTAAATCAGGAATTTAATCTAATTTTTTAACTAATTTTTTAAATACCCTATCTGCATTTTTCCCTTCGTAAAGAATACTAAAGACTGCATCAATAATCGGAACACGTGTTGGGTAATCGCAGTTGATTATTTTAGCTGATTTTGTTGCGTAATAGCCCTCTGCTATCATTTGCATTTCCGTTTGAGCAGCCTTTACAGAATAACCTTTACCTATCATACTGCCAAAAGTTCGGTTACGACTAAAAACGGAGTAACCAGTAACCAAAAGATCACCTAGGTAAGCAGAATTATTAATATTACGTTTAAGTTTGTAGACATCCTTGATAAACCTTTTCATCTCTCGGATAGCATTACTCATTAAAACACTTTGAAAATTATCTCCGTAACCTATTGAGTGAGCAATTCCTGCAGCTATTGCATAAATATTTTTCAGCATACCTGCGTATTCGGTTCCAATAATATCATTGGAAATTTTAGTACGAATGTATTTAGTTTTCAACATTAAGGCAATTGCTTTTGCTAAATTTGTATTAGAGCAGGCTACAGTGAGAAATGAAAGTCGTTCCATTGCAACCTCCTCTGCATGACAAGGACCAGTTATCACTCCAATTTTTTCATATGGAACGTTATGTTTTTCATGTAAATGTTTGCCAACAATTAGCATGCTTTCCGGGACAACTCCCTTGACCGCTGTAAATATTATTTTTTCATTTATTAAAGTATTAATTTTCGCTAATTCAGACGAAATAAAAGCCGATGGAATTGCAATAATCAAAATATCAGCATCGATAATTACCTGATTGATGTTTGAGCTTATCTTAAGCCGCCTTGTATTAAGACTTGTTGAGCTAATGTAATTGGGGTTGTGATGATTAGTTTTGATAAATTCAATATTGACATCTTTTCGAACATACCATCCAACCTTCCTTTTATTTTCTGTAATAATTTTTATTAAAGCAGTAGCCCAACTACCTCCACCCAGTACAGCAACTTTAAGTTTATTTTTTAAAAAAATATGACTTAAGGTAGATCTTCTAATCGAATTATTCATAGTTGATGAGTATTTTAAGGCTAGCTTTGCTTGGGAATTATACATAATAAAAGTAAAAGTCCTAAACTATAGAAAAGAATAATTCTAAGGAACTTTTTCCCTGGTTCACTTTGCTTCTTGTGGAGCGACCATCCCATAGTAATTAGAATAATTGCAATAATGTTTGTAAAGGGATACTCAACTAAATTCAAGCGCATTTGACTATTTTTCATTACATTCCCAATTCCCAATTTAGACCACTTGCTAAACCAAGGTGATACGAAATACAATATTAGTCCGATCAGTAGTTGAAAGTGAGAAAATATTAGTCCAAAAAGGGAAAGTCTAAGATCTTTTGAATTAAAATCATTACCCTTAATTTTCCTGATTAAAGCGTTAGAAATAGCATATATCAAAACTAATAAAACAAGGTAAGACCAATATGAGTACAAGATTTTAATTACTGAATACATGATTATATTTTTTTCGGAGTATACAATATTTTAAGAATTGGCTTAGATTTTAAACATGAATACCATTACATCATCGAATTATAATAATTAGGGTTTCCAGTTACTTCCTCTCCTAGCCAATCTGGCTTTTTAAAAGGTGTATTTTCCTTTGGCAATTCAATTTCAGCCAAAACCAATCCTTTTCTGGGACTTAAAAATTCGTCAACTTCTATTTTTAAGGCTCCATGTGGTATGAAATATCGGATTTTTTCAATAGGGGTATCAATTGCCAATTCAAGTAAAGATTTTGCTTCACTTTTTGGGATGAATATTTCCCATTCAAGCCTTGAGATACCTTCTTTGTTACTTCTCCCCTTAATTGTTAATGATCCTTCTTCGTTTTTAAGTCTAACTCTTACTGTCCGGTTGGGATCTTTGCTGAGATAGCCCTGTATGATATACTTTTTATCAATGGAAAGAGTTTTAAAAAAATTACTTTTAACTAAAAATTTTCTTTCAATTTCTTTTTTCATGAGCCAAAAATTAAAATCTATTTATAGATTTTAGCTTTAAACCCTGTGGGTAAAATTTCTTTTTGAAGATTTTTGAAATAAAATAGTTTTTTTCCTTCATAAAAATTTAGCCCGTTAGGATTGGAAAATTATTTTTATCAACTTGTATTAGTGCCTTTTAAGAGTCTAGTATTTATCTGATTTATTAAATGTGAGTTTTAAGAAATTTATTCTTTCATACTGATGAAACTCTTAGAGTATTGACCATTCCTTTCTCTATGATTGGCATTGCAGTTAGGTTAACTAATAAGTCACCTTTATTCACGTATCCCCTATTTGTTGCGATTTCATTTATTTGCTCCACTGTTTTGTCAGTGCTTTCAAAGCTATCGTAAAAAAAAGCTTTTACACCCCAAACCAAATTTAATTGAGTAAGAATACGTTTGTTGGAGGTAAATACCAAGATATGTGAATTAGGTCGCCAAGCTGAAACTTGAAATGCAGTATAACCACTGTTAGTTAATGTACAAATAGCTTTAGCCTTAACATCATTAGCAATTTGGACAGCATGGTAGCAAATAGATTTTGTGATAAATCTTAGCGTTCTAATATTTGGGGGTTTTTGAGGAACCGAAATTAATTCTGAATGCTCTACACTGTGAATAATTGAGCTTATGGTTTGAATTACCTCCACAGGATATTTTCCGACTGAAGTTTCCCCAGAAAGCATAACAGCATCAGCTCCATCCATTACGGAGTTAGCCACATCATTAACTTCTGCCCTTGTAGCCGTTAAGCTGTCAATCATACTTTCCATCATTTGGGTAGCAATGATTACAGGAATTCTTGCTTTTTTAGCACGTATTACCAATTCTTTTTGAATTAGGGGGACTTCTGCAGGAGGAATTTCAACTCCCAAATCTCCTCTTGCAACCATTAAACCATCACAGTATGATATGATTTTATCAATATTTTCAATTCCTTCAGGCTTTTCAATTTTGGCAATAATTGGAATTTTGAAATCAGCATGTTGCTCAATCAACTTTTTTAGGTCCAAAATATCATTACTATTTCGTACAAAAGAAAGGGCAATCCAGTCAACATTTTGTTTAATCGCAAATTCCGCATCAATAATATCTTTTGAAGTGAGAGCTGGAAGTGATAGAGCTGTATTAGGAAGGTTAACTCCTTTTTTTGACTTTAGACTTCCTCCTTGTATTACTTTTGCTTCGACCTTTGATTTTTTATCAGTAGAAACTATCTCAAAAATTAATTTACCATCATCTAATAATACTCTTTCTCCGGGCTTTACATCTCGAGAGAAATTTTTATAGTTCATGTGGACTTTTTTCTTATTTCCTAAAAAGTTTTCACCATTTTGAAATGTAACTAAGTCTCCAGGTTCAACTCTTACACCCTCCTTAACTTTACCAATTCTTAACTTAGGACCTTGAAGATCAGCTAAAATTGAGGTATTAGATTGGGTTTTTTCACTTATTTCTCGAATCATTTTTATTCTATTTTTGACTTCACTGTGGTCAGCATGTGAAAAATTGATTCGAAATACGTCCACTCCCTCTAAAATCATCTTTTCAATTATTTGAGGAGTATCCGTTGATGGACCTAAAGTGGCAACAATCTTAGTTTTTTTTCTTTCAATCATTAATCAAAAATTTATGCAAAGGTCTAGGTTTATTTTATTTTGATCAGGTTGATAACAATAGGAAACTTCATTGATTTTTTCTAATTCTTTGACTAAAGAAAATGCATCAATTCCTGAATTAATTTTTATTATATAATCAACGTCTTTTAAATCTTGAACCAAATATAATTCTTTTGTTTCAGGTACATCAAATAAGCCTCCACCCTTTTCTAAATGATCCTCAACTAATAAAAATCGATTAGAGAATAAATAACAAGATATTCCCTTAATGTCATCAATCCATTCGAAAATCTGGAAGTTAACTTTTGACCGACTATAAAAGACTTCTTTCTTTAACTTAATAAATCTTGAATTGCATTTACTATTCAGTAGAAAAGCGAATTTGAAATCCTCACAATTTGAATGGATACAGATTAGTTTGAAGTCGTCTTCATCAATATCTTCTAGGATGTATCTCTTTTTTTTATTCATCAAATTTATATTTGATATTCATTGCATAATAAGCTCTTCTGGCAGCTTTTTCTTCAGATTTTTTTTTAGAAATTTCTCGAGCTTTTACAATTAATTTTTCATTTAAGTAAACCCCCGTAGTATAATTAAATTTAGGATCTAAACCTTCATCGCTGTTAGTTTTAAATTGAACTATTCTTTTGTTTTTTTGACCCCATTCCAAGATTAACCCCTTGTAACTTAATATAGAGTATTTAAGCTTATTTAGGTCAACATAATCTTTAACAATTCTTCTTAAAATAAATCCCTTGCATTTTTTATAACCACGGTCAATAAAAATTGCTCCAACCAAAGCCTCTAAAAGGTTTCCATGAATATTATTTCCCAAGTTCAATTTGATCTCAGTATCTAAAAATTGAATTAAACTGAGTTTTTCACCAATTATATTAAGATTTTCGCGACTTACAATTTTAGCTCTGTACTTGGTTAACGTTCCTTCTTTTGCTTCAGGAAATGTTTCAAATAAAAGGGCTGATATAACTATACTTAGCATAGAATCTCCCAAAAACTCTAATCTCTCGAAATTTATTGAATTACCATCATCGTCTTTAAGGTTTGATGATCGATGTGTAAAAGCTTTTTTGTAAATTTCTACGTTGGCAGGATTTAATGAAGTAATCTTTTTTAAACCTCTAAAAAATATTTTATCATTTATATTAGACGGCCTTAGTATGTATTTAAGAAAATTCACATTTAAATTAGCTAATTTTTTTGAAAATGACACAGGCATTGTGACCCCCAAATCCAAAGGTATTAGAAAGGGCAACATTTACTTTTCTTTTCTGAGGTTTTGCGAAAGTAAAATTGATTTTTGAATCTATTTGGTTGTCATTAGTTTGGTGATTTATAGTTGGTGGAACTATATCATTTTGGATTGCCATTATTGATGCAATAGATTCAATCGCTCCTGCAGCTCCAAGAAGATGACCAGTCATTGATTTCGTGGAATTTATATTGATATTGTATGCATGTTCTCCGAAAACAGATATTACCGCATTGGTTTCTGCGATGTCTCCTAATGGAGTTGAAGTACCATGCATATTGATTGTATCAACTTCCTCCGGTTTAATATTAGCATCTTTTAAGCAGTTCAACATAACCCTTTTTGCTCCTATACCTTCTGGATGAGGTGCAGTCATGTGGTGGGCATCTGCAGAAAGGCCTCCTCCTGCTAATTCAGCATATATTTTAGCACCCCTTGATTTGGCATGTTCGTATTCCTCAACGATTAATGCTCCGGCTCCTTCACCTAGCACAAAACCATCTCGATCCTTGTCAAAAGGCCTAGAGGCAGTAGTGGGCTCGTCATTTCGAGTTGATAAAGCATGCATTCCGTTAAATCCACCTATACCTGCTATAGTAATAGCAGCCTCAGAACCACCAGAAACTAATACGTCAGCATAACCCATTCTGATATAATTTAACGAATCAACTAGGGCATTTGCAGATGATGCACACGCAGATACTGTAGTAAAGTTTGGTCCTCTTAGCCCATGTTTAATTGAAATGAGTCCAGGTGCAATATCTGCAATCATTTTTGGGATGAAAAAGGGATTAAATCTTGGTGTACCGTCTCCGGAGGCAAAGTTTAAAACTTCGTTTTGAAAAGTTTCTAAACCACCTATTCCAGCCCCCCAGATAACACCAATTCGGTCACGGTCCTCTTTTTCAAAAACTAAACCTGAGTCATTGATAGCCTCTTGGGCACTTACAAGTGCATATTGAGCGAACCGGTCATATTTTCTTGCTTCTTTACGATCCATATGGTTTAAGGGATCAAATTTTTTTAATTCGCAAGCAAATTGTGTTTTGAACTTTGATGCATCAAAAAGGGTGATTGGCGCAGCACCACTGATTCCAGATAATAAACCCTCCCAATATTCAGGGAGGGTATTTCCTATAGGAGTTAAGGCTCCCAATCCGGTAATTACTACACGTCTTGGTTTCATTTAAGCCAAGTATTTATTTTGCTTGATCGATAAATTGAATCGCTTGCCCAACAGTGGCAATATTTTCAGCTTGGTCGTCAGGAATCTGAATATCAAATTCTTTTTCAAATTCCATAATTAGTTCAACTGTATCCAAAGAATCGGCACCTAAATCATTGGTGAAGTTTGCTTCAGTAACCACTTCATTTTCGTCAACACCTAGTTTGTCGACGATGATTGCTTTTACTCTTGATGAAATATCAGACATAATCATAATTGATTTAAAATTTCTGTGGACAAAAATATAAAACTTTGCATGAAATCACTATTAAGGATAAAAATTATAACTTTTCTTTGTGAAAATAATTGATGAATAAAAAAATTAAACACCGTGTATAAGCCATATGAGTGAGAAAGATGGGAAACGAAACTTTTAAAAGAATAATTCTTTTTGCTTCTGGTTCAGGTACTAATGTAGAAAATATTATAAATTATTTTCATGGTAATGCATCTGTTGAAGTAACCTTAATATTAACAAATAATCCCCATGCTGGCGTTGTAAAGCGCGCGAAAAAAATGAAGAAGCCTTTGATGACGTTTTCTAAGCGCGACTTATTAGATCAATCTCTTTTGCGAAAGATTATACAAATCAATCCGGATTTAATAGTTTTAGCAGGTTTTTTACTCAAAATACCAAATACATTTGTTAAAGCATTTCCAAAAAAAATAATCAATATTCATCCAGCTCTATTACCTAAATTTGGAGGAAAGGGCATGTATGGCAGTAAGGTTCATCAAAGTGTAAAAGATGCTGGGGAGCTAGAAACAGGAATTACGATCCATCTGGTCAATGAATATTTCGATTTGGGTGAGGTTATTCTTCAAGTAACTGTTCCCATCGCTTGCGATGATACAGTTAAAGACATAGCTGACAAGGTCCATCAGCTAGAGTATTTACATTATCCAAAGTTAATAGATAAACTTCTTTTTTCAGATAATGTCAAATAAAGTAAATATTTATACTGATGGTTCGGCAATTGGGAATCCTGGTCCTGGAGGATATGGTGTTATAATGGAATGGGTTAATAAAAAATATATAAAGGAATTTTCTGATGGGTACCAAATGACAACAAACAATCGCATGGAACTATTAGCTGTTATTGTAGCCTTGGAATCACTAAAAATTGAACCTATGGACGTAATGGTTTTTTCTGATTCAAAATATGTGATTGAGTCTGTGGAAAAGAAATGGGTGTTTAATTGGCAAAAAAAACGGTTTAAGGGAAAGAAAAACGATGACTTATGGCAAAGATATTTATTAATTCATTGTAAACACAGGGTTAGATTTCAATGGGTGAAAGGCCACAATAAACATCCCCAAAATGAACGATGTGACAGTTTGGCTTTAAATGCTGCAAAAAAAAAAAATAAAAAAATTGATCATTTTTATGAGAATAGTAT
>ERZ802830.1389-NODE-1389-length-23090-cov-18.8389_pt1 | contig 23090 bp, 30 predicted proteins | sample MGYA00345654_ERZ802830 | MGnify/ENA primary metagenome ERZ802830 (study PRJEB30503, sample SAMEA104212375) | marine metagenome | biome: Westerlies Biome; feature: [SRF] surface water layer (ENVO:00010504) within the epipelagic zone...; material: water...
TGGTTAGTTGCTCAAGATTATTTTAAAGAATTGACTGATCAGGATGTAAGAAAAAGATTATATGAAGAACAAAAAAATCAAATTGAACAAGATATGGCACCATTTGGATTTATCAATGATGGTTTAGATGAAGCAACATTTGTTGATGATGATGGAGATAGATGGTATACTGATGAATATGGTGACATGTCTCATATGTGGGATTATAGATAAATGAAAATAACACCTGAAACATATGAAAAGATGAATGAAGAGTTTATTAAAGATAATACTCCTTTTAGAATTGTTGTCCCTACACAGGAAGAAATTGATAAATGGCAAGCAAAACCAGTACAACATTTTAATCCACCACCTCAAGTAGATTTGGTTGCTGAGCAATGGGCAAAACTTGGGGTTTATACTATTGAAGAAAGAGAACAATATAGGAAAAATAACAGTGGACTTTGATGAGCAAATAAAACTTGGTCATCTTTTATTGGATGTAAGAAAATGTAGATCTTGTAACGAGGAAAAAAATTTAATAGAATCATTTTACAGAACAAGAAAAGATAGAGGTCCATCACTTTCATCATATTCTTATGAGTGTAAGGAATGCACCATAAAAAGAATCCTTGAGAGTAGAAAAAATAAACCACATACAGATTGGCAATATCCAGATTGGTAATGTTCATGCACAGTTTCCCCACTGTAAACACCAGAAACAATAAATATTTTTAGTTAATCTGAGGATTAGGAGAAAAACATGGCAACTCCGCAATTATCTCCAGGGGTGCTGGTCAGAGAAGTTGACCTTACTGTTGGAAGAGCTGATAATGTAACAGATAATATTGGTGCGATTGCAGCTCCATTTAAAACTGGACCTGTTGAAGAAGCGACTTTAATTTCAAGTCAAGGACAACTTATTGATGTGTTTGGTAAACCCCAAGCAGCAGATAATCATTATGAATCCTGGATGACAGCATCAGAGTTTTTAACATATGGTGGAGCATTAAGTGTAGTAAGAATTGATGGAACCAACCTCAATAATGCTAATGCTGGAGTTTCTATTGCCTCAACCACAGTAAAAATTAAAAATTATGATGATTATGAAAATAATTATTCAACAGCATCTGATTGGTTCTATGCCTCCAGAACACCTGGAGAACTTGCAACTAATCTAAAAGTTTGTTTTATTGATAATGCTGCAGATCAAACTGTTGGAATTGCAACAACTGCCTTAACTGGTGGAGCTGAAGATATTCAAGTTGGATATGGTGTTACAGTTCAGATAACTGATCTTGTTGTACCAGGTGCTGGAACAACATCAACATTTACTGGAATGTTGAAAGGAATTGTGACAGGTGTCACTACAGTAACTAATTCTGCTATTGGTAATAGTAAAATTGATGTTAGAATTGTTTCAAGAGTATCATCTGCTGCAACAGATAGTGGAACAGTATATAATATTGATTATGAAACAGGAAATGCAGGAGCATCAATTCCTGTATCTAGTTCTGTCAGATTTGTAAACAATTCTGGAGTTTCAACAGGAACTGTACTTAGTGCTGCATCAGTTGTTGATTGGTATGATGAACAGACATTGGGTCTAACAAACTCAACTGTTTATTGGAAGAATCTGGCACCTAAACCAGTTACTAACCAATATGCAAATAATAGAAGTAGTAGAAATGATGCACTGCACATAGCAGTTGTTGATGATACAGGAACTGTGACCGGTATTCAAGGTAATATTCTTGAGACAAATTTTTTCTTATCTAAAGCACTTGACTCTTTAGCTGATGGGGATTCACCAGTTAAGAACTATTATAAGAGTTATCTTGCAAACAACTCTGCATACATTTTTGCAGGTGCTAATGGTGGAACAACTCTTGATGTTGTTAATAATAAAGCACCACAAGCAAGTGGATTCTCATCAAATTATGTTAAAGTAACACAAGGTGCTGGAGCTTGGGGTCTCAATGCTCAGGGAGTTCAATTTAATGCATTAGGTAATGTAAGTTACACACTTAAAGGTGGTGCTGATTATGGTGCAAGTGGTGGAATGCTTGGATCACTTGGAGATATTCTTACTGGATATAATCTATTTGAGAATAGTGACGAGGTAAGAGTTGATTATCTACTCATGGGTTCATCACAATCATCTGAACTTGAAACTCAAGCAAAAGCAAATCTTTTGATTGCTCTTGCTGAAGGAAGAAAAGACTGCTTGGCTGTTATTTCACCACATAGAGGTAATGTTGTAAATGTAAACAACACCACAACTCAAACTGCTAATGTATTGAATTATTATTCAAAGATTAATTCTTCTTCTTTTGCAGTTCTTGATAGTGGTTACAAATATGTTTATGATAGATTTAATAATGAATTTAGGTATATTCCTTTGAATGGTGATGTTGCTGGAATTATGGCAAGAAATGGAATTGAAAGCTTCCCTTGGTTCTCACCTGCAGGTGCTCAAAGAGGTGTAGTTAACAATTCAATCAAACTTGCATTTAATCCAACTAAAGCACAAAGAGATCAACTCTACAGTGCAAGAATTAATCCTATCATCAATCAGCAAGCCTCTGGTGCAATTCTTTTTGGTGATAAGACAGCACTTTCTTATAAGTCTGCCTTTGATAGAATTAATGTAAGAAAACTCTTCTTAACTGTTGAAAGATCACTTGAATCTGCTTCTAATAGTCAACTTTTTGAACTTAATGATGAAGAAACAAGAGCAAACTTCTTTAATATTGTTGAACCATACTTGAGAGATATTCAATCCCAAAGAGGTATTGAAGACTTTAGAGTTATCTGTGATGAAACAAATAACACCCCAGCAATCATTAACAACAATGAGTTTAGGGCTGACATCTTTATCCAACCAGCTAGATCTATCAATTATGTCACATTGACATTTGTTGCCACAAGAAGTGGTGTAGCGTTTAGTGAAGTGGTTGGTTAATTTTAATAATATAAACATATCAAGAGGTAATCAACAATGGCATCGCAGTTAACCACCAAAAACCTTCAAGGTTTTAAAAATCAATTAAAGGGCGGTGGTGCGCGCCCTAATCTATTTGAAGTATCAGTTCCCGCATTTCCAGCTGGAGTTGTTGAATCAGGTGGAGTAAATTGGGATAAAGACGTAAATACGGAACTAAGGTTCCTTTGTAAGGCGGCACAACTTCCTGCTTCAACAGTAGCTGAAGTTCCTGTTCCTTTTAGAGGTAGAATTTTAAAAGTTGCTGGAGACAGAACTTTTGAACCTTGGACTATTACAATCATCAATGATGAAAACTTTAAAATAAGGTCTTCCTTTGAAGCTTGGATGAACGCTATTAGTGATTTAAGTGATGCTACTGGAATCACAAATCCTAGTTCATATATGACTAATGCTTATGTTTATCAGTTAGGAAGAGGAATTACTAGGAGTGCAACAAGTCATCCTGAAGATAACAAGCTTCAATCAGTTCTCAGATCTTATAAGTTCCTTGATGTCTTCCCAACTGAAGTATCTTCAATTGATTTAAGTTATGATTCATCTGATACTATTGAAGAATTCTCTGTAACCTTCCAGATAAATGAATTTATAATTGGTGTAGGTGAATCTGGAGTAAATGATTCAGCAGAAGGTGCTGATAGAGAGATAAGATAAAATGAATAAATAACTAGACATAAGTCTAGTTTTTAATATAATGGCCAGATTATTTGGTTTCTCAATTGATGATAACGAGAAGCAACCACCAGGACTAATATCTCCAGTTCCTCCTAACAATCAGGATGGATCTGAGAACTATGTTAGTTCTGGTTTTTTTGGTTCTTATGTAGATATTGAAGGTATTTACAAGAATGAAAATGATCTTATCAGAAGATACAGATCAATGTCACTTTATCCTGAATGTGACAGTGCAATTGAAGATATTGTCAATGAAGCAATTGTAGCAGATACTAATGATTCACCTGTTGAGATTGAACTTTCAAATCTTAACGCAAGTGATGGAATTAAGAAAAAAATTAGAGAAGAGTTTAGATTTATTTTAGATCTTCTAGATTTTGACACCAAAGCACATGAAATTTTTAGAAATTGGTATATTGATGGTAGATTATATTACAATAAAGTAATTGACCAAAAAAATCCTTCAGAAGGAATTAAAGAACTAAGATATATTGATGCATCTAAGATGCGTTTTATTCGTCAAATTGTAAAAAAGAAGGGTGATGGTGCTTTTATAAAGCAAGAACAACCAAATCAATATGATTTTCCACAAATTGAAGAGTATTTTGTTTATACTGAAGGGCAGAAAAAAACTGGATATGGAACACAAACATCAAGCAATGGTGTTAAATTAACAAGAGATTCTGTTTGTTATTGTACTTCTGGATTAGTTGATAGAAACAAGGGATCAACTCTTTCTTGGTTGCACAAATCAATCAAACCACTCAATCAACTCATGATGATTGAGGACTCCCTTGTCATCTATAGACTTTCAAGAGCACCAGAACGTAGAATTTTCTACATTGATGTTGGCAATCTTCCTAAGGTAAAAGCAGAGCAATACCTTCGTGATGTAATGACTCGTTACAGAAATAAACTTGTTTATGATGCAAACACAGGTGAAGTGAGGGATGACAAGAAGTTTATGTCTATGATGGAAGACTTCTGGCTTCCTAGACGTGAAGGTGGTAGAGGAACTGAGATTACAACTTTACCTGGTGGACAAAATCTTGGTGAGATTACTGATATTAACTACTTCCAAAAGAAGTTATATAGATCTCTCAATGTACCTGAAACTAGAATTCAGGGAGAAGGTGGTTTCTCATTAGGAAGGTCATCTGAGATTTTAAGAGATGAAATTAAATTCTCCAAGTTTGTTGGAAGAATGAGAAAAAGATTCTCTCATATGTTCCAGGACCTTTTAAAGACACAACTTATTCTTAAGAATATTGTAACTCCTGAAGATTGGGAGTTAATGTCTGACCATATTCAGTATGATTTTCTTTATGACAATCATTTTGCTGAACTGAAAGAGGCAGAACTCACTACTGAAAGAATTAATCTAGCAACTTTGGCAGAACCATATGTTGGTAAGTTTTATTCTAATGATTATATCAGACGTAAAATCTTACGCCAAACTGATCAAGAAATTATTGAGCAGGATGCATTGATTGAAAAGGAGATTAAGGATGGAATTATTCCAGATCCAAGTCAAATGGCAATTGATCCTATGACTGGTCAACCAATTCCACCTCAACCTGGTGATACATCTGGTGGTTTAATGGGTGCTACACCCCAAGCACCAGAGGTAGAAGAAAAGAAATTTGAAACACCAACAGGTGGGGAAATATAAATAAACTTATTATATCTTATACAAAATGGATGAATTAATGGATTTGTTGGTGAAAGATGAATCACCAAATCAAATTAGCGATAAAATTAAAGATATTTTGTTTGCAAAGACTGCTGATAAAGTAACTGGTGCAAGACCAAATATTATGAACTCCATCTTTGATGGTGATCAACCTGAAGGACAACAATCAATTGAACCAGAGGTTGAGATTTCTTCTGATGAAGAAGAAAACTAAATACATAATACAGGTCTATTGTAATTCAAAGAAATGGCGAGCGCATTAAAACCAGTTGGTTCTGGACAAGTCATATCAACCAGTGGTACAGCAGCAGCTTCTTCTGCATTTAAACAACAAACTGATACTCTCAGGATTGTAGCAGAAGGGGCAGGTGTTCATGTTGCAATAGGAACACTTCCAGTTGCAACTGCAACTGACATCTATGTTCCTTCTGGTGGTGGTGGTGATGAAAAAATTAGTCTTGGTCCAGTTGCTTCACAAGCAGTTATTGGCATTACAACAGGCACAACAACTATTCTTGATTTTCCTGAAGGAACAGGTTGTCCTTTTGGAGAAGGAAATGCTGTTTCCCTTACTGTTGATGGACAATCATATTATGATTTTGAACATAAAATTTTAAGCAGTATTAATCAAACTGCAGGTATTGATGGATTTTTTGCAACAAGGGTAGTGGTTGATCATGATTCAAGTGGCATTGTTACTGCAGTAAATGCGCCATATGCTGAATTGAGAAGATCAATCAAAATATCTTTAAAAACTAACGCTGGCACTGGAACAGCATTCATTCAACAAGTACAAGTTTCCTGAGGAAAAATGAAACTAATCAGAGAAGAAATCGAATCAGTTGACTTTCTTGTAGAAAGTGTAGGTGGCAAAAAGTCAATGTTTATTGAAGGCATCTTTTTACAAGGTGATCTTCAAAACAGAAATGGTAGAATGTATCCTATGAATGTCCTTAGAAAGGAAGTTCAAAGATATAATGAGAATCATGTAAAGGCTGGCAGAGCATTAGGTGAACTGGGACACCCAGAAGGACCAACTGTTAATCTTGACAGAGTATCACATAAAATTGTTTCACTCAGAGAAAGTGGTAACAATTTCATTGGTAAAGCAAAGATTTTAAATACACCAATGGGCAAGATTGCTCAAAATTTAATTGATGAAGGTGTAAAACTTGGTGTATCATCAAGAGGAATTGGATCACTTAAAGCAACTAGAGAAGGTGTAAATATTGTTGGCGATGATTTCATGCTAGCAACTGCTGCTGATATTGTAGCTGACCCTTCTGCCCCAGATGCCTTTGTTGAAGGCATTATGGAAGGTAAAGAATGGGTGTGGGATGGTGGTATTTTAAGAGAAAAACTTGCTGCCAAAACATACGCTGAGATCAATACTTTAGTTGATCAAAAGCAACTTGATGAGAAGAAATTGAATGTATTCAATAATTTTCTCAATAACCTTTGACATCAAAGGTTTTAATTTATAAATAAATATAGTTTAAGACAGGTAATCGGAGAGTTCAAATGTCTCGTGGAGATTTACAAGAAATGGAAGTAGGCACTAAGCAATCCAAGACTGCGGTCAATTCTGGTGCTAAGGCTGGTGATTCAATGGATACTTCATTAGCAGGATCTTATGAAGATCTTGGTGGACCAACACCAGAAAATTACAAAACGGATGATGACTCTGCTAAACTCAGAGAACCTAAGATTAAGACCGTAAAAGACGTTGTTAATAAGGGTGCAAAACCTGCTGATTCAATGCAAAAAATGTCTAAGGAAGAAACTGAATCTACAGAGGAAGTTGTTTCTGAAGAAGAGATTGCTACTGAAGAGCAGGAAGTTGTATCTGAAACAACTGAGGAAGCATATGACATGGATGAAGATGTCAATGCACTCTTGGGTGGTGAAGAACTCTCCGAAGAATTTAGAGAAAAAGCAAAGGTTGTCTTTGAAGCTGCTCTAAATTCCAAAGTAAAAGATATCCAGGAAACCCTGGAAACACAATATCAGTCACAACTTGATGAAGCTAAAGAAGAACTTAAAACTACTTTAGTTGAAAGAGTTGATTCATATCTTGAGTATGTCTGCGAAGAGTGGATGTCTGAGAATGAACTGGCTGTAGAACATGGTATTAAATCTGAAATGACTGAGAGTTTCCTCTCAGGCATGAAGGATCTTTTTGAAGAACATTATGTAACAATCCCTGAAGACAAATATGATGTGCTGGAAAGCATGGTAGAAAAACTTGATGACATGGAAACCAAGCTCAATGAGCAAATTGATAAGAATATTGGTCTGAACAGAAGACTTGCTGAGTCATCTGCACAAGGTATTCTTGATCAAATTTCCTCTGGTCTTGCTGAGACACAGAAGGAGAAGCTCGCCTCACTTGCAGAAAGTGTGGAGTTTGAAAGTGAAGAAGAATATCGTGAAAAGCTGGAAACTCTGAAGGAGTCATACTTCTCCAGAACAGCTCCTGCTGCAAAGACCCAATCATCTCAAACTCTCTCTGAGGGTGTAGATAGCACCACTAATCCTGTTTCAGGAACTATGGATGCTTATCTGAGATCTATGGGTGCTTTCAAGCAAAACTGAATTTAATATTAATTCAAACAAACAATCACTAAGGTAAAAGCAAATGTTCCAATCTGAACATCTGCAGGAAAAGTGGGCTCCTCTTCTTGACTATGAAGGTCTAGATGGTATCAAGGATGGTCACAGAAGAGCAGTTACTGCTGTCCTGCTGGAAAATCAAGAAAAGTTTTTAAAAGAAGAAGCTGCTTTCTCTCAGGGTATTAACCTGATGGAAACACCCACCAATGCTGGTCAAGCAGCTGGTGGATCAGGTGCTTTTGGTGCTGGTGCTGAGGCAGCTGGCCCTGTTGCTGGTTTTGACCCAGTTCTGATCTCATTGATCAGACGTGCAATGCCCAACTTGGTCGCATATGACCTTGCTGGTGTACAACCAATGTCTGGTCCTACTGGACTGATCTTTGCAATGCGCTCCAGATATGAAAGTCAGTCTGGTGATGAAGCATTCTATGATGAAGCTAACACAGCATTCTCTGGTCAGGATGATGGATTCAATCTGACTGCTGGATTTGCTGATGCAAACGCTGGTTTAGGTACTACTGTACAAGCAGGATCAAACCCATCTGCACTTAACCCTGTTGGCACTGCTGTATCTACTGGATACAATGTTGGCGAAGGTATGGTCACAGGTGATTCTGAGAACCTGGGCAATGGCACAGGCAATCAGTTCAATGAGATGGCTTTCTCAATTGAGAAAGTTACTGTTACTGCTAAGAGCAGAGCTCTGAAGGCAGAATACTCACTGGAACTGGCTCAGGACCTCAAGGCCATTCATGGTCTGAATGCTGAAGCAGAACTTGCTAACATCCTCTCTACTGAGATCCTTGCTGAGATCAACAGAGAAGTCATCAGAACTATCTACAAGTCTGCTGAGCAAGGTGCTGTTTCTAACACTGCAGTTCGTGGTCAGTTTGACCTTGATGTTGACTCAAATGGCAGATGGTCTGTTGAGAAGTTCAAAGGTCTTCTGTTCCAAATTGAGAGAGATGCTAATGCAATCGCTCAAAGAACAAGACGTGGAAAGGGCAACATTGTCATGTGCTCTGCTGACGTAGCATCTGCACTGACTATGGCAGGAATCCTGGATTATACTCCAGCCCTGAATGCAAACCTGAATGTTGATGACACTGGCAACACATTTGCTGGAACCATCAATGGTAAGTTCAGAGTTTACATTGACCCCTATTCAGCAAACCTCGCTTCTAACAACCAGTCTTCCAACTCTGGAAATCAGTACTATGTTGTTGGTTATAAGGGTTCTTCCCCTTATGATGCAGGTCTGTTCTACTGCCCATACGTTCCTCTTCAGATGGTTCGTGCAGTTGGAGAGAACACCTTCCAGCCCAAGATTGGCTTCAAGACCAGATATGGTTTGGTTGCTAACCCCTTCGCTGAAGGAACAACTCAGGGTCTTGGAAGACTCAGAGTTAACTCCAACCGCTATTACAGAAGAGTTCTTGTTAAGAACCTCATGTGATATTGGTTTCAAACCATATTTTCAAGGGACCCTCTGGGTCCCTTTTTTTATGCTTTTCATAAATAATCATAAAACATTATGACTTACTCTACATCAAAAGATGTAAGAACAAGACAGGCAGCAAGAAGCACTATTGCTACTGTTGGAAAAAATCAATTACAAAATAGAAATTTTCTACAACCACAAGGTTTTAGATTTCAGGTTGCAAGAGCACCTAAGGTTTCATTTTTTGGAAATGCAGTTAACATTCCAGGAATGCAACTTAGGACTACTGTTCAACCAACAGCAGGTTTAAAGGATATTGATCTTCCAGGTGAAATCATTGATTTTGAAGATCTTACTCTTAGATTTTTAGTTGATGAGGATCTTCAGAATTATATTGAAATACAGAATTGGATAAGAGGTCTTGGTTTTCCTGAAAGTTTAGAGGAGATTTATGATCTACAAAAAGATGATCTTGGAACTGTAGAAGATTCTGTTGGAATGAACCTATACTCTGATGGCACACTTACAGTTTTTGATTCTTTATCAAATCCTAATTTTAGAGTTATATTTCAAGAATTATTCCCCTATTCCTTGAGTACAATTCAATTTGATGCTACAATAGCAGATATGGAATACTTCACTGCAGAGGTATCTTTTAAATATTTAAACTATACTATAAAGAAAGGAACTGGATTTAAATGATTGATTTGGATACTATCCAAAAAATGTGGGAAAGAGATGCAAAGATAGATCCTGATAATTTACATACAGAATCTCTCAACATTCCAATCTTACATTCAAAATACTATGAAATATATAATAACATATATCTTCTGAGAAAGAAAGCAGAGCAACAAAGAAAAAACATTAGACATGAAAGATATGAGTATTTCAGTGGAAAATCAGATCCAGATGTTTACATAGAAAATCCATTTCCTAAAAAAATAAGGGATAAGGAAACTATGCAAAAATATTTGGATGCAGATGAAAAACTCTCAGGGGTATCATTAAAAATTGATTATTATGAAACTATGTTGAGTTATCTTGAAGAGATTTTAAAACAGATAACTAATAGAACTTATCAGATAAAGAATTCAATTGAGTTCATGCGTTTTACCTCAGGATTAGGTTAATGAACCAGGAAGAAGATTTACCTTATTATAATATAACTCTTGGAATAGATGATGTTAGAGTATTGCATTATGCAGTGACTGAAGCAATTCAAAAATGGCCAGGATCTCCTGCCAGACCACAAGAAGAACAAGAATTGCTTTGGAATACTAGAGATTGGTTGACAAAAATAATACTTGAAAATACATTTCAAACCAAATAATAAATACTGTTAGGTGAAATTTCATCATGACAGATTTGACTATACAAAAAATAAATGAAGTATATCTACACGTAAAAACTGAACCTCATATTGAATATGAGTTGAGAGATAGATTTACTTTTGAAGTGCCTAACAAAAAATTCATGCCTCAGTATAGAAGCAAATACTGGGATGGATATGTACACTTGTTTAATATGAAAACAAAGAGGATCTATGTTGGTCTTCTTGATAAGATTATAGCGTTCTGTGAGCAGGCAGGATACACATATAAATTTGAGGATAATAAATTCTATGGTCCTCCATTTGAAGTCAATGAAATGATTTCAGAAGAAGGTGTCAAAGATTTTATGGCATCTATCACTGCACTCAAACCAAGAGACTATCAGATTGATGCTGTTCATGATGCATTGAGATATAATAGAAAACTTTTAATCTCACCAACTGCATCAGGTAAGTCATTTATGATTTACACTATTGTTAGATACTTTGTGAATAGAGGAAGTAAAATTCTTTTAGTTGTTCCTACAACATCTCTTGTAGAACAAATGTTTAAAGATTTTCAAGACTATGGATGGGATGCTGAAAACTATTGCCATAGAATATATGCTGGACGTGAAAGAGTCAATACTAATGAAGTCACTATTACTACATGGCAATCTGTATATCAGTTAGATAGAAAGTTCTTTGAAGCATATGATGTGGTGATTGGTGATGAGGCGCACCTTTTTAAAAGTAAGTCTCTTGTTGGCATTATGGACAAGTTACATCATGCAAAGTATAGATATGGTTTCACAGGAACTTTAGATGGCACACAGACCCATAAATGGGTGTTAGAGGGACTGTTTGGACCTTCATACAAAGTTACTCAAACTAAAAAACTCATAGATCAAGGTCATCTTGCCACATTAGATATTCAGTGTCTTGTATTAAAGTATAAACCAAAGAAATTTGATACCTATGAAGATGAAATACAGTATCTTATTGGACATGAGAAAAGAAATAAATTTATCACAAATTTGTCCATAGATTTAAAAGGCAATACCTTAATTCTATACAGTAGAGTAGAGGCACATGGTGCCATACTTTATGAGATGATAAATAAAAAAGTCATAGAAGGAAGAAAAGTATTCTTCGTTCATGGTGGTGTAGGTGCTGAAGAAAGAGAAAAAGTAAGAGAAATTACAGAGCAACAAGATGATGCAATCATTGTTGCCTCTTATGGAACTTTTAGTACAGGAATTAATATAAAAAATCTACACAATGTTATTTTTGCCTCTCCATCAAAATCACGTATTCGTAACCTACAAAGCATTGGTAGAGTCCTAAGAAAAGGCAAAAACAAAGTTAAAGCAAAACTTTATGATATTGCTGATGATCTAACTTTGGGGTCAAGAAAAAATTATACACTAAATCATTTTATTGAAAGAGTGAAAATTTATGTCCAAGAGCAATTCAATTATGACATTATATCAATAAACATTAAAGATTAGGAGGACGTATGATAGAAGATGATTTTTATTGTACTATCAAATTTAAGAGTGGTGATGAAATATTTGCCAAAGTAGCAGCAGAGGAAGATGATGATAGGACTATGTTATTAGTCTCTAATCCTATCATGGTTGAAGAAGTAAAAGTTAGAGGAACAATAGTAGGACATAAATTTGAACCATGGTTGAAGTCAACCAAAGAAGATATGTTTATTGTAAACATAGATGATGTTCTAACTATGTCTGAATCAGAGGATATTGAAATGATTCTCTACTATCAAGATTACATTAGAAAGATGCATAAAGGTAATCATGCGCAGATAGATAGAAAGATGGGATATCTATCTACAGTCCAAGATGCAAAAGAGGTTTTAGAGAAACTATATAAGTCTAGCTAGAACTAATCTTCAAAAGCAACAAACCCAGTCTACTGTTAATCCATAATGTTGTCAACGTTATGATTTGCTGTTATAATATTCTCAGTAGATAAATGTTTATTATGCCCTTCTCATATACAACTATGCCAAGACCTAAAAAGTCAGAACACTATGTAAACAATAAAGATTTTTTAGCTGCCTTGGAACAGTATGCGATTGATGTTGCCAGGGCAAAAGAAAGAGAACAACCAAAACCAAGAATTCCAAGATACATTGGAGAGTGTTTTCTAAAGATTGCTAATCATTTATCATACAAACCAAACTTTGTGAACTATATGTTCAAGGATGATATGATTTGCGATGGTATTGAAAATTGTGTGAGATATATTCATAACTTCAATCCAGAGAAATCTAAAAATCCATTTGCATACTTCACTCAAATTATCTACTATGCATTCCTGAGAAGAATTCAACAAGAGAAGAAGCAACTGGAAATCAAAAATAAAATTTTGGAGAAGACCAATTTTGATGAGGTCTTTGACTCCAATGACCTTGACGCAAGTAATTATTCAGAATACAATAGTATCAAGGATAATGTACATTCCAAACTTAGAAACTAATGCGTGTAGCAGTTATTACTGATACTCACTATGGTGCAAGAAAAGGATCTAAACTTTTTCATGACTATTTTGAGAAATTTTATAATGATGTTTTCTTTCCAACTTTAGACAGGGAGAAGATCACCACTGTAATCCACATGGGTGATGCCTTTGATAGTAGGAAGGGTATAGAATTTAAAGCATTAGAATGGGCAAAGAGAGTTGTTTTTGAACCACTCAAAGAAAGAAATATAATCATGCATCTGATGGTAGGAAACCATGATGCTTATTATAAAAATACCAATCATATTAATTCAGTAGATCTTCTTTTGAATGAGTATGATAATGTCATTACTTACTCAGAACCAGCAGAAGTAGTGATTGATAATCAACCTATATTATTCATCCCTTGGATCAATGAAGAAAATAAAGAAAGCACTTTCAAATGCATTGAAAATTCAACTTGCAAGTGTGCGATGGGGCACCTTGAACTCAATGGATTTAGACCTCATAAAGGAATCGTCATGGATCATGGTATGGAAAGCAAACTATATCAGAAGTTCCAGCGGGTATTTTCGGGTCATTACCATACAAGATCAGATGATGGAAAAATCTTCTACATAGGAAATCCATATGAGATGTTTTGGAATGATGTGAATGATGATAGGGGATTTGTCATTTTAGATACTGATGACTTTAGTTTTGATTATGTGAATAACCCATACAAACTCTTTCATAATATCTATTATGAAGACACACCCCATCAAACATTTGATGCTACTCGCTACTCTAATAAAATTGTAAAAGTTATTGTAAAGTCTAAGGATAATATCTCATCATTTGAGAAATTTATTGATAAACTTTATGATGCTAAAGTATCAGACTTAAAGATTGTAGAAAATTATGATTTCAATAATGGATACCTGACTAGAGATGTTGATTTAGAAACAGAAGACACCTTCTCTATCTTGAATAGATATATTGAGGAGGTAGAGTTTTCTCTTGATAAATCAATAGTTCAATCTTTGATTAAAGAAGTTTATGAGGAAGCATGTGAGATAACATAATGTTTATTATTACAGTTGCAGGAAAAGAAAAAGATGGTGCATATTCTGTAGTAGATGATGAAGGAGAACAAGTCCTTTATATCTTTGAAGAAGAAGATGATGCAATGAGATATTCCATGCAACTAGAAGAACTTGACTATCCTCTTATGCATGTGATAGAAATAGACGATGAACTAATGGTCCATACATGTGAGACACATGGACACAGATATACTATTATATCTAAAAATGATATTGTGATTCCCCCAGATAAATCTGATGATACTGTTTAAATCAATTTCATGGAAGAACTTCCTTTCAACTGGGAATCATCCAACTAGTGTTTGCTTTGATAATTACAATACATCTTTAATTATTGGATCAAATGGGGCAGGCAAATCAACTATTCTTGATGCGCTTACTTTTTCTTTATATGGAAAGTCATTTAGAAAGATTAATAAAGCGCAACTTATCAATACTACAAATGAAAAAAATTGTTTTGTAGAGATTGAGTTTACTGTTAATAATTTAGATTGGAAAGTAGAAAGGGGAATCAAACCAAATATTTTTAAAATCTATAGGGATGGTGAAGAATTAGATCAAAGTTCTTCTGCTATAGATCAACAAAAATGGTTAGAACAAAATGTTCTTAAAATGAACTATAAGTCATTTACTCAGATTGTAATTTTGGGTAGTAGTTCTTTTGTTCCATTCATGCAACTACCAACTAATAGTAGGAGAGAGGTTGTAGAAGATTTGTTAGATATCAAAATCTTTTCTTCTATGAATGAGATTGTTAAAACAAGAATGCGTCTGGTCAAAGATGAACTAAGAACACTTGAGTTGAAGAAAGAAAGTTTAAAAGATAAAGTTGATATGCAAAAAAACTTTATCCAACAGATTGAAAATCAGAGTAAAGATGATGTAAATAAAAAAAATGATGTAATTAATAATCTGATGGATGAGATGTCAGGTTATATGAAGAAGACTGAATATCTTGATGAAGAAGTCAAAGCAACTCAATTGTCTATTCAAAGTTTTGAAGGAGCAACTTCTAAACTAAAGGAGTATGGAAATATCAAAGGTAAACTATCTCAAAAAATTTCTGGTATAGTAAAGGAACATAAGTTCTTTTCAGAAAATAGGGTTTGCCCTACATGTGATCAGAACATAGAAGAAACATTTAGAGTAAATAGAATTAGTGATTCTCAATCTAAAGCAGAGGAATTGCAGGAGGGGTATCAAGAACTTCTTCAGGCAATTAAAAAGGAAGAAGAAAGAGAATCTCAATTCAAACAATTATCAGGAGATCTAAGTAAACTTTTTAATGGCATTACTCAAAACAATTCTCACATCAATGGTTGTCAGAAACAAATCAAAAGACTTGAACATGAAATTCAAACTGTTACCAGTCAAGTTGAAAATAGAAATATTGAACATGAAAAGTTAGAGAATTTTAGGAGTAGTCTTCAAGATACATTTGAGAGTATTTCGGATAAAAAAGAAAATGTAACCTATCTTGATTTTACATACAATTTATTGAAAGATGGTGGAGTAAAAACCCAAATCATTAAAAGGTATCTTCCTGTTATTAATCAACAGGCCAACAAGTACTTACAGATGATGGATTTTTATATCAACTTGAAACTTGATGAAGAGTTTACAGAGACAATTGAAACTCCTATACATGAAGATTTTACTTACTCATCTTTTTCAGAGGGAGAGAAGATGAGAATTGACCTAGCACTCTTGTTTACTTGGAGAGAAGTGGCAAGGATGAAGAACTCTGTTAATACTAATCTATTGATTATGGATGAAGTATTTGATTCGTCACTTGATGGATTTGGAACAGAGGAGTTTCTTAAGATTATTAGATTTGTTATTAAAGATGCTAATGTTTTTGTAATCTCCCATAAAGATGGACTTGAAGATAAGTTTGATAATGTGATAAAGTTTGAAAAGCAAGGTAATTTCTCTAGGATAGAACCATGAAGGTTCCAAATTGGCAACATCACTCCAAAAAACAACAGAAGGTTCACCTAAAACCTCAGGCAATTAGACAACGTAAAGAAGCATTGCAATTTTTAAAGAAAAAGTTAAATGTAACAAGAACTACATTAAGTTAGCATACGCTGACTAAATAGTAGGGTGAGAAAGGAGGTCTAAATTATGCATAACTTGGTATCAAGAAATGAACTAGCATCTTGGAGATGGGACGAAAAACACTCATCAGAAGAAAAATACGATCAAGTGTCCGATTATTTCCAATGCATTTCAGAATGTGGTATTATAGATCAGACAGCAAGGAGGTTTTGCAGACACATCCTGACTGAAGAATAACTTCAAATCACAAACCATAAGGAGAACAAAACCAAAACCCCCTGCACCTTAAATAGTGTGGGGGGTTGGTGCGTGTGACAGTTTAGATAGTGGTTGCAATGGGTTTTAAAACCTGCTGACCTGTGTATAATAAAGATATCAGCAAGAGTCTTATGACAATCAACTATGAAATCAAGTCCCAGTTGGCAAAATTGCTTGCTACTGAGGACCTGGTGGTTGAGCATAAGAATGTTGCTACAGCACAGTTCAATATAGAAAATAGGGTATTGACCCTTCCTATGTGGAAACGTGCTTCTAATAGTGTCTATGACCTGCTGGTGGGACATGAAGTAGGACATGCTCTCTTCACACCTAATGATTGGTCTTTTGAAGGTAAGGTTCCTCAGCAGTTTGTAAATGTGACTGAGGATGCACGCATTGAGAAACTTATGAAACGTAAGTATGCAGGCATTAAAAAATCTTTTTATAGTGGATATGAAGAACTAGCAGAGCAAGATTTCTTTTGCATTGATGGTGAAGATGTTGATAATATGAACCTGGCAGATCGTGCAAACCTTCATTTCAAGATTGGTCAGTTCATTGATGTATCATTTCATAATTTTGAAGAGAGTAGGATTATAAAACTAATTGGAGATGCTGAAACTTTTGAGGATGCTGTTGAAGCAGCAAAGCAATTGTATGCATATTGCAAGAAACCAAAGACTGAATCACAACCTATAGTGACTCCACCTTCTCAGGATGGACAACCTGGTGGTGAAATAATGACTCATGAAGAAATGCTTGAGGAAGCAGAAAAACGTGAGACTGAAAATGAAGAATCTGATAATATTGATGAACAATCTTCTAATGATTCTGAAACTGTAGAAAATACTAAACAAGGTGATAAAGAACCAAAGGTTGAAACTGATAGTGCCTTTGAAGAGGGTATTGAAGATCTTAATGGTAATATGAGTGATGATGGCACTGGATATTATGAGATTCCTGAAATTGATATTAATAAAATTGTTGTTCCCTTTGATGAGATTCAAAAGAAGTTTGAATGGTCAGAAGATGTTTATGCATCTGTAGAGAGATGTACTGGTGAAAGAAGTTTTGAATATGTTGATAGTGAATATAATAAATTCAGAAAATCTACTTCACGTGAAATCAATTATCTTGTAAAAGAGTTTGAATGTAAGAAATCTGCTGATGCTTATGCACGTTCTGCTACTTCAAGGACTGGTGTTCTTGATTGCTCTAAACTTCATACTTACAAATACAATGAAGATTTATTTAAGAAAGTAACTACTCTTGCTGATGGTAAGAATCATGGACTAATTTTTGTTCTTGATTGGTCAGGTTCAATGGCAAATTCAATCATTGATACAATTAAACAACTCTACAATCTAATCTGGTTCTGCAATAAATGTAATATCCCCTTTGATGTCTATGCCTTCACAAATTCATATATGAGGGGAGAGGAGAAAGAGATTGAACATATCTGGGAAGAGGGTAAGTTTATTATTGATGGATCATTCAAAATGATGAATCTTCTTTCTAGTAATATGAAAAGGAAGGATTTGGAAAAGCAGATGCAATCTATATTCAGAATGGTGTTTGGTTTTAGAAATTATGTACCATATAATTATCCAGCAGAGTTTAGTCTTTCTGGCACTCCTCTTAATGAAGCAATTCTGTCACTTCATAAAATTATCCCTGCCTTCAACAAAATGCATGGAGTACAGAAAACTCATTGTTTTGTCCTGACTGATGGTGAAGCTAATTGTTTGATGATTGCTAGAGAGAATGTTTATGGTGGTTCAGGTGCTAAGCACATTACTCCTATGAATTCTTATCTTAGAAATAGAAAGACTGGATACACCTATCAGTTCCAATATGAATATTATAAATTTACTCAAGTTCTTCTTGAGAATCTAAAACAAGAAAATAAGGATGTGAACCTTATTGGTATTCGTCTATGCCCACCAAGGGAGATGAATCAATTTGTCAGAAGGTATGAAATAATTGATGATGTAATGGCTAAAAAAATGAAGAAAGACAAATTCTATGATATTAAAAATACTGGATATACATCATACTTTGCTATGCAAACATCTGCTTTGAATAATGATGCTGACTTTGATGTTGAGGAGGGTGCTTCCAAAGCAAAAATTAAATCTGCTTTTGTTAAGAATTTGAAAACTAAGGCACTAAATAAAAAAGTCCTTGGTAAATTTATCTCTCTAGTAGCATGAAAGAAAATTGGAGAGAAATTGCAAAGGGCGCAGAGAAAGATCCAAAGGTGATTAAAATCCTTGAGGATGGTCCTAAATCTCTTGGTCAGGCATATCTACTTCAAGCTATGAGATACAAGTATGGACAGTCAACAAAGTGACACTAAGGGTCTTAAGACCCTTTCTTTTTGCCCTATAATGACTTCAGTTAAACAAAAGACATGGCACTCTCCACAGAATACATTCTGTCTTCTCTAAACAATCTTTATGGATCTGAAGTTGTAGCTGCTGATGTTCGTGCTTGGTGTACTATGAATGACACCACATATCAAACTGTAACTAAGAAACTTGATGATTATAAAGTTGGTCGTGGTAAGTGGAATTTGACTGTCAAAGAAAAACTGGAGCAATCATATGTGTCTCCTGCTGCTCTTCCTGCTGTAGAACAAAACCTTATTCCTGAAAAAGATGATACCTTCGTCAACTTTGGTAATTTCCATGATATCAAAAAAATTATTAAGTCCAACTTGTTCTACCCTACGTTCATTACAGGTCTTTCTGGTAATGGCAAAACGTTCTGCATTGAACAAGCTTGCTCTCAACTCAAAAGGGAACTAATTCGTGTCAATATTACAATTGAAACTGATGAGGATGACCTTATTGGTGGTTTCCGTCTTGTCAATGGTGAAACCATCTGGCACAATGGCCCAGTCATTGAAGCCCTTGAACGTGGAGCAATCCTGCTCCTTGACGAGATTGACCTTGCCTCAAACAAAATCCTTTGCCTCCAATCTATTCTTGAAGGAAAAGGAATTTTCCTCAAGAAGATTGGCAAGTTCATTGCGCCCACAGAAGGTTTCCAAATATTCGCAACCGCAAATACTAAAGGAAAGGGAAGTGATGATGGACGATTCATTGGAACTAACGTGCTCAATGAAGCCTTCCTTGAAAGGTTCCCAGTAACCTTTGAACAGGCATATCCATCACCTTCTATTGAGCAGAAGATCCTAGAGGGTGTATCTGACTCTGTGGGGGTCTCTGATAATGAGTTCTGTAAGTATCTGTGTGATTGGGCAGACATCATTCGTAAGACTTTTTATGATGGAGGTATTGAAGATGTTATCAGTACAAGGCGTTTAGTGCATATCATTCGTGCTTATAGTATCTTTGGTGACAAAGAAAAAGCAATGAAAGTTTGTATTAATCGTTTTGATGATGAAACCAAACAAGCATTTATGGAATTGTATGATAAGGTTGATGCTGATTTTCAAATGGTTGACACTGAACCCTCTGCTTGATATAATTAATGATAAACGCTTGGTCACTACTTTGTGAGGAATTGAAAATGAGTGAAAACTTTGAAACACGTTATGAGGATAGTATTCCTAAAGATACTGTCACTCATTCCAAATATTATTATGATAAAGACAGGAACAAAGAATATAAAGATTGGGAACAAAAAAATGATTATCAAGACTTTTGGAGTTATGATGGAGAAAGTATGGTAGGTAATCCTATGGGAGCAGAACCATCTGCTGACACTATTAATTTTAGTAGTGATGTTGTTGCAGCAGCACCAGTTCCAATTATTTTTGGTGCAGAGGGTCAAGATCATATCTCTTTTGATCTGCCAAAACCCAATCCTCCAACTTCTAATGGTAGGAGGAAGTATAGTGAAGATGTAATCATTAAAGAGTTGCAAGATTACATCACTAGAACATATGATCAGCATTATTCTGCTGGTTCTGATAAGATTCAAACCCTTGATTTGATTGAAGCTTGTGGTGATGGTGAAGCATTCTGCAGATCCAACATCCTCAAGTATGCCTCTCGCTATGATAAGAAAGGCACTGCACGTCGTGACATTATGAAGATCTTGCACTATGCTGTACTTCTGATGCATTTCAATGACAAAAATGCTCAAAATGAAACCTACCCACAGTGAGATGAAACTGAAACCTACAACTATGAAACTGTCTGAAACCACTGTCAATCTGCTGAAGAACTTCTCTTCAATCAATCAGTCAATTCTTTTTAAAGAGGGTAGCAAACTTCGCACTATTAGTGTAATGAAGAATATCCTTGCTGAAGCTAGCATTGAAGAAGACTTCTCAAAGGATTTTGCAATCTATGACCTGAATCAATTCCTCAATGGTCTATCACTTCATTCTGATGCAGAACTTGATTTTAAAAATGATGGTTATGTGATGATCAGAGAAGGCAAGATGCGTAGCAAGTATTTCTTTGCTGACCCATCTGTAATTGTTGCACCACCAGATAAGGATATTACTCTTCCAACAGAGGATGTATGTTTTATTCTTACAAGTCAACAACTAGAGAAACTTAAGAAAGCATCATCAATCTACCAACTACCTGATATCTCTGCTGTTGGTGAAGCAGGAGTAATCAAACTGGTTGCACGTGATAAGAAGAATGATACCTCTAATGATTTCTCCATTATTGTTGGTGAAACAGATAAAGAGTTTGTTTTCAACTTCAAAGAAGAGAACCTTAAGATTGTCCCTGGAACTTATGATGTAATTGTTTCTGAAAAACTTCTTTCTAAGTTTACCAACCAAAACATCAATGTAACTTATTACATTGCTTTAGAACCTGATTCTACTTTTGGATAAGATGGGTGAAGACTCTTTACATATGTCAAATTGGTGATAGTGAATGTCTAACTCATGATGGTTATATACAGATTGGTATATTTAATCACTCTGTTGAAAAACATCTTGAGTTAAATCCTACTATTGATTGGCAGATAACATACTGGATGCCTGATATCTTTATTAATAGATACAAAAGAGTAAACTATCAGCATACTATGAAGGCAAATGAGGGATCCCCTAGGACTGATAATGCAGGACAAGGTTCTGCAGAGTTTGGTTCTAAACCAAAAGGATGTAATAAATTGGAGGATAAATGACTAGAAATATTGATGTTTTAATGAGGATCACTGGAAGTGCTCTAGTCATCATTGCCTACTTTACTGTCTTGCATGTCAATGTGGTGGTTGGTGTAATTACTCATTTTGTAGCAGATCTTATTTCAGTTCCTTACTTTATTCGCACAAAGTCTTGGGATGTGGTTATCATGTTAATGTTCCTCCTTACAATTTCTGTTTCTAAATTATTATGAACATTTTTGTGACTGACCCCAATCCCTGGCAATCTGCCAGAGTGCTTCCAGACAAGCACATTGTCAAGATGCCCCTAGAGACCTGTCAGATGCTTTCTATTGTGTGTTCTGATAAGTGGGGGCATGGGTTTGGAACCATCCCTAGAGCAGATGGAGAACCCTACAGGACCACCTCAGGTGCCTTTAGGAATCATCCCTGCACTATTTGGGCAAACTCCTTTGTAACCAACTGGCAGTGGTTGCTTGCTCATGGTTTTGGATTATGTGAAGAATATGCTGCAAGATATGGTAAGGTTCATACTTGTTACAATAGTCTTCTAGCAGCAAAGGAAATACTTCCTACTGCAGATCCACAAGGTCGTAGTGGAAAGGATACAACACCTTTTGTTTTTGCTGGACCTGATGAGTTCAAGTATGATACAAGCATTGATATCTTCACTGCTTACAAGATGTATATTTCATCTAAACCATGGGTAAAAGATAATTATCTTCGTATCCCTGACCGCAAACCTGAATGGGTATAATGAGACATATTCTTTTTACCTTGAAAGGTTGCCCTTTTGATTTGCTTGATAATAAAGAGTTTATACGAATGGTTTTGTTTAGAGCATCAAAAGAATGTAAGTCAACATTACTTGACTTGACAGTACATAAGTTTGATCCTCAAGGTGTGACTGGAATTGCCATGCTTGCTGAGAGTCATCTCAGCATCCATACTTGGCCAGAGAATGGCATGGCAGTTTGTGATGTCTTTACTTGTGGGGATAGTGCTATGCCTGAAAATGGTGTAGAATATATGAAAGAACAATTGAAGGCAACTGATATTGTGTCTAATGAATTTGTTCGTCCTTTGGAATGATTATGAGTCGCAGTGAATTTGTTTGGGTTGAGAAGTATCGTCCTAAAACCATTGATGAGTGTATACTTCCTGACAATATTAAAAAAACTTTTAATGATTTCCTAGATAAAGGGGAGGTCCCCAATCTTTTGCTTTCAGGACCACCTGGATGTGGTAAAACCACAGTAGCTAAAGCATTATGTCATCAATTAGGAGCAGACTATTATGTCATCAATGGATCAGATGAAGGACGATTCCTTGATACTGTCAGAAACAATGCGAAGAATTTCGCTTCGACCGTCTCGCTT
>ERZ802830.1390-NODE-1390-length-23083-cov-12.9834_pt1 | contig 23083 bp, 38 predicted proteins | sample MGYA00345654_ERZ802830 | MGnify/ENA primary metagenome ERZ802830 (study PRJEB30503, sample SAMEA104212375) | marine metagenome | biome: Westerlies Biome; feature: [SRF] surface water layer (ENVO:00010504) within the epipelagic zone...; material: water...
GACACTTAATCGAATGCAAGGTATCTTTTCAGTGTCCAAATCAACTAGGGAGCGTGCTGGAATTGGTAGACAGAACGGACTTAAAATCCGTCGAGCTGTAAGGTTCATGCGGGTTCAAGTCCCGCCGCTCCTACCAATCAACACTAATCATCATGGAACTCACTGAATCAAAACGTGTAACAAAGTCAGTCAGTCTAGAGGGTCTTTGCCATCTTGCATCACGACCTGACTATATCGAAGCTACTGAGTGGACAAACGGAGAAGGTCTTGACTTCTATGTAGAAAGTCGAGGGGGGAAAGAGAAGTTCTCTCTCACATATGGTGAAGCGAAAGCTATCACTCTGCTCACAACTCTTTTCTGATTACTTACATCAATTCAATCCAATGCCTAAAAGGAAACAGCCTTACAATCGATTCAAGCCTGGCGATAGAGTCGTGAAGAAATCAAACATGACTGTCATCGGTAGGCCTATTAGTACAGTCGAAAGAAAGCTACCGAAAATAGTTCACGGTGAAGTGCTTGAAATTTTTCTGATGAAAAATAAAAGAGGAGCCTTTCATCCGTACTGCAAAGTAAAGTGGGATGGACAATCAGGTATTGATACAGCAGCAGCAAATCGTCTTTGTTTTGAAGATGAAAAAGATAAGATGATTGCTGACCAAGTGGAATCTATCGGAGCATGATCATGAATAGTACCAAAGCTAAACCTAAAACCTTTCATTGTCCACAGTGTAATTGTTACACAGTAATAACGACTAGTAAGAGAAACTTCTTCTTAGGCAATCTCCGTTATCGTGAGTGTAGAAATTGCTCTTATGTTTTTAAAACTTTAGAAAATAATTCTGTAGAAGAATTCTATCCAGGCGTAAGAAAAAAGTCAGTTCGTTTTACTACTAATGATATAAAACAAATAAGATCTTTATATCAGCAAGGAAGATCCTGCGGATCACTTGCAAATAAATTTAAATGTTCCTATACATCTATCTTTCGTGTTGTAAATTTTAAGGTACATAAGTATGTAACTTAAACATGAAGGATACTGTACAGCAAAAGCTCTCACTCTGTCCTAGCTGTGGCCAAAGATCTTACCGAATCATTTGCACTGCCAAGATTAAGACAGCCACTCGCAGACGTTATGTTTGTGATCTTTGTAAGTTCAGGGAATCCAAATATGAATTGGATGAAGCGACTTATGAAAAGTGGAAGAGATATGAGTATGTGCTGAGTAAGATCAAAGAACTTGTTTTATTTTTAAGATTCAAGAATTAATTTCAATGCCAGCAAGAAAGTTCTATCCCGCACCTGCTTGTCCTAAGTGTGGCAAGCAGGGGCCTGGTTGTTCGCACGTGAAAGACACAGCTTATACAGATGATGAAATTATTCGTCATCGAGAGTGTGACTTTTGCGGATGGAAATGGTGGACCAGACAATCAGAAGAGCGCAGCATCAATCCAAATAACCACCGAGTTGTTATTCCTGACTTCAAAAACATTCCTCGCAACCAAAAACGTGTCTACAAAATCGAACCCATCTTCCAGCAGCTCCAACAGCAACAAGACTTATAGCGCACTCGTTACTGTGCGTTGTGCCTATTGCGGTAATCAATTCCGACGTTATCGCGGACGTGAATTGTTTAGGATCAGGCATAAAAAACAAGGCCCATTCTGCTGCAGGTCTTGTGCAGCTTGTGGGACCTCGAGGTTTGGGGCTGGGGAAAACAATCCAGCTAATGTTCTTCGAGAGCAAGATGTATTAATGATTCGCGAGATGCGAAACAGTGGTCACAGTGTTTCAGATCTGATAAAGCTGACTGGAATGTCAGCTAACTGTATTAGATCAATTGTTAACTACAAAAGCTGGACACATTTGCCAAGAACTCAAAAGATTTCTTGAGCTGACATCTTGCTCTGGTCAACTTTCTTCTCAAGCTCTTTCTTGTTTTCATTCTTGATTTGCTTAAGCAAGTATTTCAGAGTGATGGACTCAGACTTGTAAGTAATGCCCCGGTACTTAAGCTCAGACTGGGTGTTGTTGGCCATGGTTAGTTCCTCGTCAAAACCTCAGGACCCGTTCCACTCCTGAGTTAATGCGCCAGTAGATCACTGGTGAACGTACCCATATTATATATCATTTGTATCTGTTGTTACAAGCAGTTCTTAGTACAAAAGCTTGTTGCACTTTTTTTCTAAACCGCTAATCTACTCCTGTCGCTCATCGACGAAATGCCAGTTTTCAAAGTTCAACCCAATCAAAATGCATCATTCAATCTCAAAACACCAGCGCCTCTTAAAGGAACACACAAAAACTGGGATGAATATTTTGCTTTAGCAAAGCCTCGCCTTCGTGCCAGGGCAGAGGGCTTTCAAAAGATCTTTGATTACATCAAAGAAAATCTACTTGAAGATCTTTGTATTGTAGAGACAGGTACTTATCGTGAGATTAATAACTATGAGGGTGACGGCTGCTCAACTCTTTTGTTCGATCACTTTGTTAAGTACAACGGAGGCAAGCTTTACTCAGTAGACATCGACAATGGAGCATGCATTCTTGCTGATGCCAGCACTGAGAAAGCTCAGGTCGTAAGGATGGACAGCGTTGAATACTTAAATGAATTCGACGGTACAATCTCTGTCCTTTATCTTGACTCATACAACATTGAAAATTGGAATCACGATCATGATGCAGCTGCTCATCACTTAAAAGAACTCTTTGTCTGTAAAGACAAGCTGAAGGATGGTGCCCTGGTTGTCATTGATGACAACATCAAAAGTCCTTTTAACAAAAAGTTAATTGGTAAAGGGCGTTTAATCTATGAAGTGTTACATGATGTTCTTAACATGGAACATCTTGTAGACGATTATCAGCAAGCTTTCATTTGGAACTCTTAATGTCTTACGTAATTTCAACAAGCATCAGCGGCATCACTCATTGTCTCAAGCCTGATGAAGGTGCCGGTAAGTTCATTCTTATCCCTGTTAACACTGCCTCAGATGTGGCACGTGCATTTAACGCGCCTCAAAAAACCATTGCAATTCAAATCTTAAATTGGGTACAAGAAAATGACACCAACCTTTCTTCGCACATCTTTGAAGTTTCCGCTTCCTCAAAGTTCGGATAACAAAGTATTTCTCTTTGACATAGAAACTAATGGCTTCTACGATGATGTTAATACGATCCATTGCATCGTTATCAAAGATGTCAAGACAGGACAAACTTTTAGTTACGGGCCTGACAGCATTAGCAACGCTCTTATTCATCTGGATTCAGCTGATACTCTCATTGGTCACAACATAATCTTCTACGATATTCCTGTAATCGAGAAGTTATTTCCTGATGTAATCGACTTCACATTGAAAGAAGTTGTGGACACATTGGTATGCGTGCGGTTGTTATGGCCTAAAGAAAAGCTCTACGAAATCGATCAAAAGGATTACAACCATGTTCCCTCCCGCCTTATGGGCTCTGCTTCCCTGGAAGCGTGGGGCCACAGATTCAAAGACTACAAAGGTGATTTCAAAGACTTTGAAAAGTTCTCGCAAGAGATGCTTGATTACTGTGTACAAGATGTCAGTGTATCCTTCAGCTTATATGAATTGTTGTGTGATCAAGCCGGTCCCTATGAAAGATCACTCCGCCTGGAGCATGATCTCGCTCGTTGCATTGAGAGACAGATTAGGTCTGGCTTTGGATTTGATGTTGATGCTGCTAATGATCTGGTGGATGAACTTGAAAAGCGTAAAGGAGAGTTAGAGCTTGAACTAAGAGAAGCTTTCCCTGCAAAGGATGAAGGCGACTGGTTTGTGCCAAGAGTAAACAATAAAAATAAAGGTTATGTCGCAGGCAAAAAGGTTTGGCGTTCAAGAATTGTTGAGTTTAATCCTGGCAGTCGTCAGCAGATCTGTGAAAGATTGAAAGATAAATATGGATGGATACCTACAGCTAAGACTGAAAAAGGTAATCCAATTGTTGATGACGAAGTATTAGAAAAACTTATTTATCCTGAGGCAAAACCTTTGTCTGAATACATGCTAGTCAAGAAACGCTTAGGTCAAATCAAGGATGGTGCAAATGGATGGCTTAAGCTCGTTACTTCTGACAACTATATACATGGCGATCTTATAACCAATGGCTGTATCACTGGGAGAGCTAGCCATAAGTCTCCTAACATGGCACAAGTTCCGGCAGGGTATTCACCCTATGGGAAAGAATGTCGCTCTTTGTTTATACCACCTGACGGCTTCAAACTTATTGGTGTTGACGCTAAGGCCCTTGAATTAAGATGCCTTGCTGGTTACTTGGCTATTTATGATGACGGTGAGTACGGAAGGTTAGTGTGTGATGATGACATCGACATTCATACTTACAACCAGGAGAAGTTTGGTGTAGCTACAAGAGACATCAGCAAGCGTTTACTTTACGCAGTTCTCTATGGCGCAGGCTTCTACAAAGCTGGTACCATTGTCGACCCAGATGAAACTGATACCTATAGAGTTAAAGAACTAGGAAGAGATGCAATTAATTCTTTCATGGTTGGTGTGCCTGCTCTGGCTCAACTTAAGGAATCACTTACTTCAAACTTAGCTAAGCGTGGCTATCTACTTGGACTAGACAAGAGGCCATTGTTCTGTCGCTCAGAATTTAAGGCTCTTAATGTTTTACTCCAAGCAGCTGGAGCTGTCTTGATGAAACAGGTTGTAATTAACATCCATCGCAACTTACATGATGAAGGCTTAACCTATGGCGTCGACTGGCAACAGCATGCCTTTGTTCATGATGAAGTACAGCTATCAAGTCGACCAGGTGTGTCAGAGAAAGTCAAAGAACTATCTCTTAAATCTTTTATTGAATCAGGAAATGATTTTAACTTTCGCGTACCCATTGAGGGCGATGCAAAGTTAGGATCTTGTTGGCATGAGACACACTAATGTTTTCTATTTTTCGCGAACCCTCTCCTCAATCTCCTTTGGATGAAAACCATGATTTAATTTGCGACCTCATTTATTTGATTAAGCCTTCAGAATATAAAACTGTAATCGATTCCTTGGTTGACTTGATGGTGTCAGACATGCCAACGGATGTGCTAGAGAAGTTGACAGGAAATAAAACTGGTGATGATGAAGCACTCGAAATGCTGTTAATCTTTTATGATGCAGAGGGCATTTACACATGCCTATCTGATTCTCTAAAACTTTTGAGCAACGACAAAGTTTGCTCAGTTCTCAACAAACTTTTTTCCAAAAGATGAACTTCGCCTCCCTTACTGTGACTCTTGTTGGTGACCCTGTCGCCGATGCAAAAAATCCCAACTGGTTTGTATCAAGATGCTTGGCTAACGTAAGTCAAGCAGGAAAGAATAGAGTTGAGACACCGCTTGAATTAGTCGTTGTCGGTGATCGTGCAAAGATGTTTCAAGACAATGCTAAGGCTGGCATGAAAGTCTTTGTTAATCGTGGGACACTGCGGCATGACTTAGAGACACGAAAGTTCTCTGTTATTTCAGGCTCTGTAGAACCAGTAGGAGATGGCTTTACCCGCTTCAATGATATTATCTTGTCCGGTCGTTGTATCAAAGACATCGATGAATCTGATCCAAAATCAGTGCGTCGAACTAGTGATGGCTTGCTGATTGTAAATCAGACTCTTCAGGTGCGGACAGGAGACGGTCAAAGTGATCTCTTTAACCTCGTGGCAATCAATGGTGCAAACGATAAGCTGCCAATCGCAAGGTTGATTGCTGACTTCACCCGCAAAGGATCTGGTCTGACAATTCATGGAAGGCTTTCGACCAGGGGCTGGGTGGATGAAAGTACTGGAGAGCCTCGTCAAAACACACAGATTTCTGTGAGCAAAATGACTCTGCCTCCTCGTCCACAAGCAGGCCAGGCACCAGAGATCAAGCCAAAGGTAAGCATCTCTGAAGGCAGCGTTACAAAATCTCTTTGGCCTGGTAGCTCAGAGAATGGCTGGTCTCCCCAGGAGTCACAGTTAAGTTCAGCAACTCAGGTGGATGACAACGAGCCTTTCTAGGGCTACCCTCTATTTGTTGGGACTTGAGAACCCCCAACACTCTCTCTACAGCTTCTGAAGAGAGGGTCCGGACGGCCAGTTTGTGAGTTCTGGAAAAAACTCACACCCTAATCACGTACCATCACGAACCATCCCATGCCATCGAATATTAAGAAGCGTTCAATCAGCGACTTCAAAATCTTTTCGGAACCTAAGTACAAGTCTGGTTACCAAACGCTTGCTACTCTTCAGCCCTTAAATAAATCTAAAAGGATGGGCTGGTTCCTGAAAGAGCAGGACATTCAGCACTGCGAATGGACAGCATCTGAAAAAGACATGGAGTACCCAGAGCATCCAAAGGGTGCTGTTATCTTTAACTACGAGCAAACCTTTGGTGGCTATGGCGCATCAAAGAAAGTAGAGAAAGGAATTAACTTTACATCTATTCGTTTTCAGCGTCTGCATGTAAGTCCTCTGATCATCCAGGAGACCGGCGGCAATAAAGAAATGATCGGTACTTTCGATCACCCCATTGCTAAGCAACTCTTTGATGAAGACAAAGAGAATGCAGCAAAGGAAAGTGATTACAAACGTAAGTACACTGTACGCACAATGTATTGTGTGTATGTCCTGACAAAAGATAACAAGCGTGCACACAACAAGCCTCTTGTTTTATCAATCAAAGGTCTCAATGGTGTAGATCTTTCTAATAAGACAAAAGAATTTGACAGGGCTGTAGAGTCCTGCCTTAACCGTGTGAATGAAGAAGAGGTAAGCGCGACTTTCTCACAACAAGTTCATGCTCTCTCTGTGTTCAGCTGCTCTTTTGAGCGTGCAATGGAAGGAGAGCGGGGGGTTGAGATCTGTGGTATTGAAAGCTACGAGATGCCTATTGCTGAGAGTGTTGATGAAGCAGCTGAAGCTCTTGATAAGTTCATGATCAGAGAAGAGGACTATGAAAAGACTTGGTCTGATCAAGAGAAGTACAAGGGATACATTCAGGCCTACTGCGACATGATCGCAGCAAAGCTGAATGGTCAGTATGGAATCAAGGAAGGAGTAGAAATTCTTCCTGCTGTTCCAACTGAGACTAAAGCTCTTCCTGCATCGAATCCCACAGGAGAAGACGACTCACTTTGAGGGGAACTCAGCCTCCATTAAAGCGTTAGTGAGTCCTGAAATTACTCCTGCTCTCTGTGTCGCGATCTTAGCGAGTAAGGTCGCGATTTCTTTTAACTCTTTTGTTGTTTCCATAGATTCAATTGTTCTCTTTACTTTCTCCTCCCAAAACAAATCTTTTGTTGAAGGTTCGAATTTTAATTTACCGAACATAAACTTGTTTGCTTTAAATTATTTTAACTACAATTTTTTAAAATGAATCTTATTTTTTTCAAAAGCTCCTTGCTGTTCCTTTCAGCAGTAACGACTGCAACTGTGACTGTCTTGCTTGCTCGCAGTAAACGTAAGACACATGCTAGGGTCTGTGAAGAATCGGATGATCCCGTTCTTTTCATCTAATCACATGACAATCTCAACCTACCAAACAAACTACCATCAAGGTTCCGAAACAAATTCAAAGCTACTATCACCTAGTAGATGGTCAAACCTACACCCTCATTTGAATGCAAGTTTTTACGAAAAGCTTATTCCTCCCTCGTCCCAAAACGATGCAAAGATACTTTCCCGCACGCATAAAGATGCGGCTGCGGATTTTCAATGCCAGATTGAAGTAGTCGATCAAGAAATATTGATGCTAAAAGATCCTATCGACAGTTCTATTCCTGAATACAACTGCGAAGAATATGAAGATTGCCTTGAGAAAAAGAAACGTTTAATGTTAAGCAAACGTTTTCATGTTAATGCAATGAATGCGTATGACTATTTCTGTTATTGTAAAAGTAATGCTTTCTAAACTAACTCCGTAATCATGAACCACGAACAAGCCGTAAACTTAATGGACCTTTTAGCAAGGTTCACAAATGATGGCACGCCATTTCAGGCAGTTGTTGGAGATAAGTTTGAATTAGGTGTGACGCTTCTTACTTGTGCGATGGTTTCTAATGAAAATCTGGCTGCTTGTATGGAACCTGACGAGCAAGTAAGAGCAGCTATTAATTACTACAACATCATTCAAGAACAGATCGGTCTATATAAAGACAATCAAGCACACTCCTTGGAGAAACTTATATGATAAAGTTAAAAGACTTTCACAAACAAAAGTGTCCAGCGCAGTTGCTTGCATCTCTTTCAATGTTGAATTAGAGATTGAGTATGATTCCTTTAAAGGAAAAACTTTAAAACAGTTTACAGAAAGTGTCGAAGATGACTTACATTCATTGATTTCAGAGTTACGTCCGGATGATGTTTCCTGTTTCATCACCAGCACTAAAGATGTTCGTCTGCTTGAGCAATGAGTAAACCACGCATGGTCGGCAATTCCCTAATTGACTGGGACGTTAATGAAGAAAACAAACGTATTGTTTTTCTAGAACACATGTACCGCTGTGATGGTAGAGAGGATCCCTCCCATCCCAGGCATGCAACCTACACAGGTTTGTGGCAAAACTTCTGTCTCAACGAAGCTGGAAGGGCAATGCGTGACCAGTGGTTCGAGCGGATGGAAGCGGCTGACAAATACATCCGGGAAAATCAGGAACTAAACGACGGCACGCACCGTCCTTTTATTCCTGGCTTTGATGATTAATCAGTTCAGGGTCGAAGCCAGGTATGTCCGCGCCATTTTTTGAAATGTGTGCGGCCCTTTTATAAAAGAAACAATCGGTTTTACCTGCTTCTTCAAGAGCTACTTTGATCTTCTTCCAGTTCTCTACTTGGTACTCTTCCATCGGTCGAATCCTACTTTGTGGTTTACTTTTTTAGCTTTCTTTAGAATCTTTTTCGCTTCCTCCCTGGTCTTACATTGCTCTGCTTCAACATTAAGGGTTGCTAATTTTTTATATTGTTTTAATAAATTCATTACTACCTCCTTAAGATCAGCATAACTTTTTATTATCTTAGCGTATCCCTTTGACTTTATCTAATTTAAAAAACTTGTCTTAAAATTGAATCATATATTTCTGAAAATTGCTTTTTAAAAATGCTATATAACTTGTTCGGAGATTTTAGTGAGGGCACAGAAGCCCAAAAGCGTGCACGTTTTGACGGAAAGACATTAGATGAATTTCTAAGATCTGACTACGATTACTTCAGGGGTGACAATGTAAAAGGCGGAGGCTTTGAAAGTAGAGATCCAAGGGATTTATTTGTGGATTCATTGACTGGGCAGGGACCCCGGTCAGCTTTCTTTGCTCCTCTTAGAAATGCAGGTATTGATACACAAGACTATCAGTTCTATGCGGACAAAGCTGGAATTACAAATGTGAATAGTAGTAATGACCTGGACCAAATCATCACCGCCTTTAATGAGGACAGAAGACAGCCTCGAGCAGTAGCTCAGGCAATGTCTGATGAAATGGTACCGCAGCCGTCAGCGCCACTGCCAATGGCTGGAAAATATTTAGGCTTCTTCTAGATAATTTTTGCCTGTAATTAATAAGGACTTTATTCTAGAATGTGAGATATAAAGTGACCCTTAAAGTTAATGGCTCAGTTCCCAGATCCGTTCGGAGTACAAGAACCTCAGCAGGAGCTTGATACTCCCCAGGCTGATCCAACTCCTCGCTATAAGAAGGAAGATAAGACCGCAAAATTTGTGGCAGAGCTTACAAAAGTATGCGCTAATTTAGATCACCTGCGTACCCAAGCTCACCTCATTCATTTAAATTATGAGGCAGCAAACTTCCTCGGTGTACACAAGTTTCTAAAAAAGCAGTATGAAGAGCATGCCGAACAATTTGATCGTGTCGGGGAATACATCCGTTCGATGAACTACCTTCTCCCGATGTGCGAGAAAGGTCTGAGATCTTCTGCAAAAGACATAAAGCATGTGGAGTCATACGAGCCTTCTGGAATGCTTCTTACTTATTCTAAGAACATTGAAGACTTTGCCATGTCTTTAAAAGCTGTTCGTAAACAAGCAGAGAAACTCGACGCGCCTGATGTTGAAAATTATATTGCTGAGTTGATCGGTGAGATGTTCTTAGCTGCTTGGATAATTAAATCAATGTTAAGAAATTAAAGACCCAGGCTTTCACTCTGGGTCTGCACTTCCCTTGGCCGCTTCTTCGTTCCTTTTTCGTAATGTGGAAGGGCTTTCGACAATTGCCCCAGGCTTGTTTGCCTTCTTAGAGGCTACTCCAGATCTTTCTTTTTTAACCCGTTCTTCATAAATAGAATCGTATTTAGATGGCAGAGCTTTCTCCCTCCAGTCAGAGGGAGGCTCTGGCATCCAACGTTCAAGTTCTCTGAAGTATTTAGCGAAGCGTTTCGCATCCGCCTCAGCTTTCTTTTCCAAACTCACACTTATTCACCATTTTAAAATGTTGATCCAGGTCTTCCAACAGTGCATCCATAAAATTAAGGGCCTCAATTTTTGCGATGATGTCTGTGATTGAACTGATTAGCACTGCATTTTCAGATCGTGCAGCGAATGCCAATGCTTCACGCATAGACCTGTTTGCTGCATCGACTGGAATTTTTACCTGAGTTGATAGAGCCATGAAAAATTTATCACTACATAAAGTATAGCGGTTCAATAAAAATTAAACACGGTAGTTATAACCGAATTCGAATTTAATGTAATTACTAAATACGATGTATTATTTTTTTAATACATTAAGAATATATGGCTTCCACAAAAGTCTGGAAAAGGGATCAAATGGAGGCCCTTAACAACAAAGATTGTCGTATAACTATTGATGGAAGAAGGCATTACACAACTCCCTTTGGACCAGCTCCATCGGTGACTACAATTCTTTCTGAAATTGCAAGTGAAGCAAATAAAAAAAAGTTAGAGATGTGGAGTAAAGCTAACCCGGGAGCCAAAGAAGCAGCCGCAGAAAGAGGTACAGCAATTCATGCTGCAATGGAACACTACCTCGCTGATGGAATTAAAGAGCCTGACATCAAGGAAGAGTATTCTGAGTTCTGGCAGGGTATGCCAGCAGTTTTAGATCAGTTCGACGATTGCATCTGGGCAGAGAGACCTCTTTTGAAAGAGCATCAATTTACTGTGGGCGGCGATGGTGTAGCCAGGGTCTTTGGAATTAATGATGAAGGACACTGCTTTGCAGGGGCACCAGATGTTATTGGTTACGTTAGGGGAAAGCTAGTTCTTGCTGACTTAAAGACTTCAGTCAAACCTTACTGCAGACGCTGGCCCAAAGATTTTGAAAAGGGTTCACAAGAATGGAGAGATCTCCTTGGCGGCTACATGAAATTTAAAAAAACTATTAAGCAATTAGCTGCTTATGATATAGGTATTGAAAACACTCTTGGTCTGAAGGTTGACCAGGCAGCAATCCTTGTCTCGACTCCACTTCGTACGCAAGTCTTTAAAATCAGCAGAAATTTTTTGGACTCGTTAAGAGAAGACTGGTGGAAATGTTGTGCAGAATACTTTGAACAAATGGAAAAGTATGGGCCTGTTGATAAAGATTTGATTTAATAACTATGGATATTTGTAAAAAAAAGAAAAAAATTAGAGCTAAAAATTTAAAGAAAAGATACGGGATAAGCATTGAAAAGTATGAACAAATGCTTATCAACCAAAACTATCGGTGCAAGATTTGCGGTTCTACTGATCCCGGACATAAGAAAAAACATTTTTCCGTTGATCATTGCCATAAGACGGGGAAGGTAAGAGGTCTGCTATGCACCAGTTGTAACTTAGCTCTGGGCTATCTTAAGGATGATGTAATAATATTAAAATCTTGTATAGATTACTTTCAATCAGCTTTCAATGTTTGAATGCATGCGCTTTATCTTATCAGGTGTTATTGCTTATTCACGTTTAAAGGTTCTCGCGATGTGCAGGAAAATGAAATACTACTTTACCCAAAACCGGAGCAATCCTTAAGTTGTAAAGTGGCGCGTTGTTGGTTTGAGTAGTCCTGGTTACTTTAAAGGCGCACCGCACAAAACCCTTGCAAGCACTGCCTTCTCACCGCTTAGTCTTATATCTCTAATCGAATTCACTAAATTACCCACACTAAAATAAACTCAGCTGCAAATTGAATCTATGAAATACGTCGTACAACCGGCGGAGTTTTCTCGTGCCCTGAAATCTTTGATCATCGATGCAGTAGACGGTGATGTTTTGCTAGTTCCTTTTGCAATGCAAATCCATGCCTTCAATTTATTAAAATCGAATATCTGTCCGGAGAAAGATATCACCGTACAATTACTAGACGCAAGCAACTAATATGTCAATCGATTTTCAAATCAAGCCAGGTGAAATCCGTTTAGATCTCATACCCAGTTCCTGGCCCCTGACTCCACTGGGTATAGACAAAGCTCCATACATCCTGGGATGGCAGAAACATCCTATGTCTGTATCGGAGATTGCCGAAGAAGTATATTCGAATAAAGCTAAAGCAGTCGGTTTACTTTCTGGGCCAGTGGGTAATGAACCCTACGGTTTAGTTTGGGTTGATGTTGATGGTAAGAGCGCATTTGATATTGTTGAAAAGCTTTCTACAGAAGAATTTGACAAGGCTCTTCCTCCTACTCTTGCCATTTCAAGTGGTAGGGAAGGGCGAGTAAGAAAGCTTTATAAAGTATCTAAAAAAGATTTTGATGTTTTCTCCCGGTCAAAGTATCGCTGGCTTGGTGACACAGATGAACAACTCGAGGTTCTCTGGACGAAACGCCAGGGTGTACTCATGGGTAAACACCCTGATACCAAAGGGTTTTTTACCTTGCCTGGTCAAGGTTTTGAGCACTGTGAAAATCTTCCTCTAGTACCGGAATGGGTTATCGCAAATGTTTATGCCCAAAATAAAAAGAAAGGTACGCCGACTATTGAAAGGCAGCGTTATGTAGGATTAAATTTTGCAATCAATAGTGAGATCACTGTCGAAAGAGATATACGAATTGCTGAAAAAGCAATCTTCAGTTTGCCTTTAGAGCATTGCGATAACTACGATAGTTGGATTTCGGCTGGGCAAGCTCTTCATTCAATCGACGATAGCTGTCTAGAAATTTGGGATGCATGGAGCCAACGATCAGACAAGTATAAGCCTGGTGTTTGTTCTGCCAAATGGAAAACATTTGATCGTGAGGGCGGAGCAGGCATTGGCTCCCTTATTGAGGAGGCTAAGAAGTATGGATTTAGTCTCAGCCAAGACTTTAAAGCGCATTCCGTTTCTGACAAAGAAGTGGCTGCTGCGGAAAAATATTTAAAGACTCTCGAGAAAGAGCAGGAACAAGATCCGATTGAACTGATTGAACAGGAGATGATAGCATTTCTTCAGGAAGATAGACAACAGCGTCATAGCCTTGATAAAGGAAGCATCCTACCCAAGCAAACCAGGAAACAAAAAGGTTCATTAAGTCAGAGCCAGATTTTTCATTTACTGGTCCAAGCCTACGACGACAACCTTAGATACTGCGAAACTCTTAGACAGTTTCGTCTGTTCGATCCTAGTAAAGGACACTGGGAGCTTTTGTCTGACAATAAGATGGGAGCTGACCTGATGGAAAGGCTTGATGTTCTGGCCGAGTCTGGTTTAATATCTGGCTACGACAACAAATTAATCAATGATCTTAAAAATTTATTAAGCAATAAGTTTACCTTTAACAATTGGTATGAGGATCGAGAGTACTTGCTCTTTACAAATGGAATCCTTCATGCACCTAGCAAAAAGTTGATACCGTTTAATAAAAATTTAAAGTTTGCACATGATCTATTTCTGATTAACCGTCAGCCCTATGCATATGACGACAAACAAATTCCAAGTAAGATCATCGACTGGATGCACTGGACGCAAGAGGGTAAGGAGGATCGCGTTCAACTTCTCCGTGCTTTCTTGAGAGCAGTGCTGCTGCAGCACCATGAAGTCCAGAGGTTCCTTGAGATCGTGGGCTATGGCAAGACCGGCAAGTCAACCTTCGCAAACCTGTGTGTCGCCCTGGTCGGTCGCGACAACATGGCGACGACTAGCTTTAAAGAAATGGAGAATAATAAATTTGAATTGACTAACTTCGCAGGTAAGAAATTAATTGTCTTGCCTGACCAAGATAAGTATGGAGGAAGCGTTGGAGTTCTAAAAAACCTCAGCGGCGGTGACATGGTTCGCAATGAGGTGAAGAACAAAGCCAATGTGACTTCTTTTCAATACAAGGGAATGATTATCATTACGGCCAATGCGGAAATTCAATCGACTGATAAAAGTACTGGGCTTCAACGAAGACGCCTTACTTTATATTTTAACCGTGTGTTTAAAGGTAAACCGTCCGAACAGCGAAATCTCATCTCATTTAGCAAGAGTGGAGAGCCAACTGGAGAGTTTGCTAAAGAACTTCCAGGACTAATTAACTGGTTGCTTTCAATGTCTGAAGAGACTATGAAGGAATATTTGATGGCGACCTCTGCTCATGTAGAGGGCTACCACAAAGAAGAAAGTGATCGCGATCGTAGGGTATCGACACTCCATGATTGGCTGGGTGAGCATGTGATTTATGATCCAAATTACTGGACCGCAATCGGTGTAAGCAGAGAGAAGCCCTTTAATCAAGAAGGTAATCACAAGTTCGCAAATTACAACATTGAACTATACCCGAGCTACTTGGAGCACTGTTCAAATATCGGGCAGAAATCTTCTACACGTGGCAACTTCCTTTCAAATTTAATTGAATACTGTCGTACCAACAACCTCGATGTCAACAAAGAAAAGTGCAAACGCTCCAATGGTTTGAAAGGACTACGCTTAAGAAATGAAAGCTCAATCGTAAAAGAAAATGAGTGGCCCTCTGTTCTTGACTATGTAAATGACAAGGAAAGGTATAAAAATATCTATGAAAAATAAGCTACACTAACTCAGGACAATGTAGTTAGCATGGCTAAGAAGAAGATTTTATGGAGCGGCGATATTGTCGCTATGACTGGATTCGCTCGCGTAACAGAAAATTTAATTACGAGACTTGACCATAAATATGACATCACAGTTCTTGGTAACAATTGGTGGGGTGACCCTGCACCCGAATTGCAATCGAGATTTCGGATGTATCCTTCTTCGAATAGGCACCAGACAGAGCCTTTTGGAGTGCAACGAATTAAGGAAGTAGTTGCCCGTGAAAAGCCTGACATCGTATTTGTAAACAACGACATCTGGATTGTTAATCAAATCTATTCACAGATCGAAGATTTACATAAGGAAGGACAGTTTAAGTTTGTCGCTTACTGTCCAATGGATTCTTATGACTGGGCGGGAGGATTGTTGGACAAGAGCCCTGCATGGGACAAGCTCGTCATCTATACCAAATTTGGTGCTGATGAGTTCATGAAGGCGGGTTATCCAAATGAGATCGCCGTGATCCCTCACGGTGTGACAACATCTCAGTTCTCTACACTGGATAAAAAGGAATGCCGACGTAAGCTTGGCCTCAAAGAAGACACCTTCATTGTATTTAATGGCAATCGGAATCAAGCGCGTAAGCGCCAGGACGTGACCATCGAAGCCTTTGCTGAGTTTGCGAAAGACAAGCCAGACGCGATGCTTTACATGCACATGGGGCTGAAGGACCAGGGGTGGGACATCATGTCTATCTTTGCGCAGGAGATGAAGAAGCACGATCTCAACCCAAATGGGCGGATCATCATGACTTCAAACACACCTCATCCGCCCAATGTTCCTGTAGAAATGCTTAACATTATTTACAATGCAGCAGATGTTGGAGTTAACACCTGTAAGGGTGAAGGACACGGACTCGTTAATCATGAACATGCTGCATGTGGCGTTGCTCAGGTTGTGCCTAATCACACATCACTCAAAGAAATTTTTGAGGGTGCTGGCATTTTAATAGACAATTCATTTGTCGATGTAGACATGAACTTTAACCGTAGGATGCCGATTCCAAGCGCCAAACATCTCGCTGAAATTCTTACGGACCTGTACAACGATCGTGAAAAACTTAAGGAAATCGGTATGGCTTGTAAGGAGCGGGCTTTAGATCCAATGTACCAATGGGATACAGTTGCTGAGAATTTTGAAGAGGTCTTCGATGAGGTCTTAGCCGTAGAGGGCTAGTACTAAAACTATTAATATTTAGGCCACTAAGCTCCTCTTAGAAGAGGGGCTTTTTATACTCTGACTAGTGTACGTTTTCCCTTATACTAATTAGAATCAAGGTGTAATCGGTTTTCATGATGCCTTCGCAGACCCGCCGTCGCTACAAGCCTCTTCCCTTTGATTCCATTGAGCACGCCAATGAGTATCTAAAACTCTCCGAAAACTACCCAAGTGGTTTGGAATGGGTCTATGAGGACGGCTGGCGCACTAAGGGTGAAATGTGCGGTAAGTGGAACGCAACTGGTGAGTACTATGTCGTCCGCTTGTTTGGAGAGCAATACCATGCACATCGCATTGTCTATTACTTACGAACAGGAGAGGACCCTGCGGGTAAAGACATTATCCACGGAGCAACAAATAAATCTAAAGACAACAGAAAAGATCTGATGGCATGGGAAGGTCTTAGGGTCAACAATGTGTCTCACAGGGGCGCACTCCGTTTTCGTACTATCAAAGAAAAGAAAAGTGCCTGAGAAAAAGCAACGTATCGTTCTTCCCTTTCACAAGGACATTGATATCCTCGATGCTGAAGGCCTGGAAAACCTAGGGCTCTATCGAGGAATGGATTGCATCCATGGGCACAGCATACGTAACATCAAAGACAAATGGTGTTACCACTGTGCTCACAGGATCTCAGTAAACTCCTGCGGGTTTGACATTAACTATATAGATAGCGAATATAAAATTCGCTTTCTAGAATTTTTAAAACATGTAGATGTAAAAGGCACTAATGAGTGCTGGCCCTGTGACATAAAGAGTAAGAGGATGACATTTCCTTCTTATAGATCAGAATCTTCAAAAGCATTCTCTGAGAATTTGATGGTTGCGAAGATTATGTACACTGCAGCTTGGGGTGATATAGGTTCACTAAGACTAACTAGGAAAAAAGATGTTTGTACAATCGACAACTGTGTAAACCCTCTGCACTGGGAGTGTGTTTTGAATCTTGATGTAGGTCCGAAAACGATTCATCCTCTTGTTCATGAATTGGATTTTGCAAAAATAAAACACTATGGAATTTTAAAGCAGCAAAAAAAAGTAGAAGATTATCGCATTGCTCAATTCAAAAAACACATCATTCACCCATCCTTATTAATACAGAGCTAAAGAACATCTTCGACTAAAATTAAGTTAATACAGTTAACTTATAATGTCACGCATATCGCAAACTACTCCTCAAAGAGGGAGAAGTGCAAACACCCCGTTCCCTTTAGGCACCTTTAACCAGCTTACTCTCCGCGTTATAACAGGTGAATTAGGGCCTGTCTATAAGCCAGTGGGTTTTTCTGATACCCTTAGAAACTCTAATGGCGGAATGGGAGGAGGTACATACAACGCTTGGTACCAAGTAGAGTTGGCTGTTCCTGCTTGGATAATCCTAACGAAAGGTTCTTTTAAGCCTAGAGATTTAAATATATCTGTCTATGATACAAATCAGATAGAAAAATTTGGCAGAAACATATTCGAGAAAACTGGAATAAGTACTGAAGTTGCTGTCCAAGATTTCAGTATTGATCCGGCTTCTGTAACTATTTCCATGCCTGCTCTTGCGCGTAAAGCTTTCACTGATTGGGCAAAAATTTTTTCGGGAGAGACCTTTAATTACTATCCCTACTACAATACTGTCGCTGCCACCGGGTCAGATTTATACAATACTTATGAAGCTTACAGGCTCGATAAAGGGGATGAGATGTATTACCCATTACCTGTGGGTAAATATCTAATCTGTATTTCGATGACAAAAAATGAACCACGTCCTTATGAAGTTGGTTTAGTTATTGAGCCAAAGGATGATATTGTTTACGTTCTTTGTGAAGATGTTTCTATTGTAAATCTAGGACTCGAGGATACTACAAGTTCGAGCAATTTATTGGGCGATGCCACACCTGGTTTCTTTGACACAACCCATGATCATTCCTTGTCTGATTGGGACGCGGCGTGGAAACGGGATAATAAACCTAATTCTCAACTGCCTGTCATGTTTTATCCTTTGTTAAACAGAGGATAAGCATTTTGCCCTTTAGAATAAAGTATTAGCAAAACGAGCATGTCGGAAAAAGTATTAGTTTCAGAAAAAGGAAAGGATCTCATTGCTTCCTATTGGAGCGGGCCAGCTAAACAGAATAAATCGAATCCTACAAAAGCTTTTGAGCGGTATTGCAAAGAGGAGCCCTGGCAGTTAGAGTGTAGACAATATGATACTTAAATGTGTCGACACTTATCACTAACATCCCGCCCCAAAAAGTCTGGGTACGTAAAGAGTATCTTAGGGATTTACGTGATGGGTTTGGTGAGTACGTACTTGGTTATTGGGTCTCTCTTAAGTCCTTACCAGGGAGGCCGTTTTACTTTGAAACCTACTTACCGGAATATGGTGCGCTCTATGACAAGCTACCGATCTCTGCTTTTCTAGACTGGGATTCAGATTCTCCTGAATGTCCTGTTGCTCCAGATCCAGATCTTGATCTTGAAAACCTGCAATTTTGGAATTGTTTTAGCCATGATATTGTCACACTTGAAAAAAATCTTACTTATACAATGCGGTGGGAGATACGTACTAAGACCTTTGGCACTCTTTGTGGTGATTACTTGTTTACTATCGACAGCTTTAACGGTGATCGCAGCCGCACAGACATCAGCTTCGCGGAAACCCCTGACGAACACAAATCCTTCAATGTCATCGGGTTGCAAAATGGTCAGTTTGCAGCCTATCCCAACAACAGATGCCGTCTTATTGATCCTTCTCTGTCACCCGAAGAACTCAAAACCCCAGATTTTCTTGTCTCCACGCGATACTTTAATGTCGAATATCCCAATGCAAAGTTTGGGAGACTAGGTGAGTCTGAAGAATATTTCTGGGAAACAAAGACAGAAAAGAAAAACAGTAAAATACCCTATAAAGTATTTATACCTGCGAATGATCAGGAAGAATTTGACCTGTAAGCAAAGAAGAAAAAAACTTACTTTTAGTAAACGTTTTGATAATGGTCAGCTTCTAAAAGCTTTTTTGACACCTGTCAATATAAAAGACAATAAATGTATATGGAATTTTGCCATAGCAGTCAGTCGTTCCAATAGACAAATAAATGATTGGAATAGTTGCAGGAAAAACAAACGTGCAAATAAACTTAAATCGAATGTAACTGGTAATGTTGGGTCCAAGTCTTTAATAGAAGCTGCACGCATAACTAGAAAATGCTTCGTGCATATACAAAAAGGAGATTCTATAATTTTTAAATGCGAATCATCAATACGTCAAAAACAACTGAGAGTTTTTAAGAAGTGGCTCATAGGCAGGGAAAAATTAAATTGGGAATATTTACGAGATTTTAATATCTTCTTCATATATAAAAAATAGAAGCCCTTATAATTAAAGAAGTTGAAAAGTTTTTAACATGGAAGACATTCTTACCAGCCCTTACTTTTGGATCGTGATTGCAGCCTTGTCTGAAATCATCGGAATCTCTCCCTTGAAAGACAATAGCATCGTGCAGTTAGTTCTTAAGGCTATCAACTCGATTAAGCCTGTAAAAAAGGGCTGACGCCTCCTGATAGTAAAATAATCTTTACTATCAGCACAAGATCGCTTTTTTACGATGTAAATCGTGAGATTCATCGTAAAAAGTTTTATACTACTTTGTCTGGCAAGCTGGATAAGGCTGAAGAAGAGTGGCATGAAAGTCAGCCTTCTTCGATACCACCTCCTTCAGAGCCGGGTGATTTACATAGTCGTGCGCCTTGGCATCAATCTTCTAGTGGTTGAAACCAAAAGACAACTCCATCATTTTTTTCGCAATATTTTCTTGTAGCGTAAGCTTGATCCTGGCTCATAGTTTCGCACTTACGTTCATTATTAAGTTCCCAACAGATGTTTACTTTAATGGGCTTCGTTTTTTTCATATAGATTTAGTGATAATGATCAAAATTACAGAGTCAATGCCCAATACAGCCAATAAAGGAATAATAATCTTAGAGAATTCCAAAGACCTTTTTGCAAATTTGATACTTAGCTAAGCGATCATCGTATCCATTCCAACCCCCATTAATTCGATAGCAACACTCATCAAATCCTTTGTGGATGCAAACATCTAATAGTTTTTTATCTTGAATCCAAGACAGGGCTGAACGGAACGGGTACTGTTCTGCTACGTAGTCACATCCGCGTTCAACAATTTTAGGGTCGTGTAGCTTCTCCGCGCAACGCTCATAGTTATAGCGTCCTGTTAATTGCAATACACCAGCACCTTTAAATTTAGGGCCATCACCTGGCTGTGTATTGCCAAGATCTGTACGTCCTTCATAAGCCCAGCCATCGGCTAGCTCTTTGAGCCAGATAAAATTGTTGGTTTCATGCATTAAATTTGCAGTAAGCATGGCAACAGCAAAATCGAATTTATCGAATCCTGTTGCCATTAATAACTTATTGAAATCACCACAGAAGGTAGCATCAAATCTATCTGCAGCGTAGCCGGTAAGCTGCTGCATGACCTGTGGCGTGATTATGTTTTTAGCTGGATCAGCCGGGCCAGCACGGTAAAGTTCTGCGAATTCATCAAGGACATCTTCTGGAATTTTAGATTCCAAAAAATTGAATGCCGCAATTTGATGCGGCAATTCCTTGTAGTACTTCGCTGCATTATTCAGGTTGATCGTCATCGCGCACCTCTTCCTCTTCAGGATCGAAATCAAGAGTGTCGATTAATTTTTGAATTAAGTCTAAGGAAAATGCAATAAGGTTGGGATCACCTGTGACCCTGGCTGAAGCAAAAGAATTAATACCAGAGACTAACTCGCTTTTTTTGCAGGCCATGAAAAAAAAAATTACTTAAATAAATATACCATGATTACCAAGGTACTCCGTCAGCATTTGTCGGATTTAAAATCTCTTGTTCTTGTGCTGCTAAGCCTGATTCGATTGCAGTAACTGTTTCAAGTCCCAATGCATCTTTTGCCCACTGAATTGCCTGTTCTTCAGTAACTTCATCGTAAGGAGTGTAAGCAGCTGGATCAGGTTCACCTAGTCCTACACTGCCATAGCTAGATGCTTCAGAGAGTCGTGCCGTCCAATGCACTGTTGTTACTAAACCTTCAGGAGGTGTGTCACCGTCAGGTAAATCGCGTTGCATTGAAGCTACATTCCAGACTACTGTCATTATTCTTGATGTATGTTCTCTTATTTTATAGCATATTATTATTGTCGTTATTAATTAAGTTGACGGTGGAATGGGCCAATCTACATTCCAAGGGAAGCCAGCTTGTTGTGGTACATTGCGTAATTCCTGTCTATAAGTAGCCCATGGAGCTGAATCAACAGGCGTGTCAGGTAGTTGCGTCCAATCACATTGCTCAAGAAGCATATTACGTTGTCCACGAACAAAAGATTCTTTATTAACAGTGCGTTCTTGAATCTCCTCAGGTGTGGCTGGCGTGCTAATCCACTGCTCGACCCATTGATCACCTTCCTGTACAGCGTTTTGCTGAAGATTTACGGTGTAATCATATTCTGGTTGATCAGTAGGGATTACTGGAAAACAATTAAAGTCAGCAGCAATTTCGTCAGTCACAACCTTCGGGAAGCTGGTGCCAGTATTGGCAAGCTTAAGCTCATTCAATGTGTAGGGGTAGCTTACAACACCACCGCTACCGTCTGTAAGAACATAAAACATGATTACAAATCTACTTCTCTTTTACACTATACCAGGCAATTAAACCATTTTGCGTCGGCTCATGAATTTTAGCCCTTACAGTAATTAAAGGCCAAATCTTTCCTTAAATGCCTGAAAGTTTTGATTAATCTCGGTAGAAGATAGTGCTCTATTGTACAATTGGACAATTGGGATACTACCATCAAGGTACCGATTACCAAATCCTCCGGTGTCTCTTCCAATTTCTATGTTGCTAATGGTTACACTCGGATGATTCGTAGTGTTCCTTGCCGATGTGGTGCCGCTTGATCGACACAAATACAAGTCAGCAAAATTAGTCTGCACAGATGCGGCCACCATGCACATTTCTTGAGATGGGATAGCCAAACCACTGTTAAAGTCGTATGAGCTGGCAGCACTGTTCCAGTGATAACCGACTCTCTCTGTACTTCCGTAAAGGTTCAATCCCTCAACAGTCGAACCCCTGGCAAAAAACAGTCCCGTGTAAGAAGCTTGGTCTAAGTCATCCAGTCGGAGCCAAACTATAAATGTTGCGCCACTGACGGTAAATGAAGTTCCAGATGCAAGATTAACATAACTATCACTTGCGTAATTAAAAACAATCTCACCGCCATTATTAGAACTATAAGAGGCTCCGGTTTGTATAGTTGCCGTTGTGTTTGAAACAAGATCTGTCCAAGTTGTACCGGTGCCAGGGTAAGATGCTGTTTTCCCGGCGTCATAATATAGAACTAGGCCATCAGTCACATAATCTTCTCCAGCATTTGCTCCTGCTGCTGCTAATAATCCTTTACCTTGCCTCATGCCACTTCTCCAACAAGTGCTCCATAAATAACACCATTAGCTTTCCACAACTGTACAACAGTATCTCCTGTAGTTGCCAACGTAGGTGCGGTGCCTCCTGTCCAGACTACACCTAAAGTTGTCCAGGTAATAGTACGACTGGCTCCATCATCAATGTGTAACGTAATAGATTCACCATTAGTCCAACCGGACTGAGTCGGTGTTGAATTGCCCCCTAGAACAACAAACTGAGTTCCTCCGTTAACTGGTTTCAAAACAAAACTTGAAGACCAGGTAATTGTAAAAACAATTTCTCTAACGTTTTTGCATTTTACAGTGCCATTAACATCTAGTTTTTCAACAGGATTCGACGTACCGATGCCAACTTTTCCGCCGGAGTCGATGCGCATCCGCTCCGTCGGATTACTCGCCCCATC
>ERZ802830.1391-NODE-1391-length-23071-cov-15.8433_pt1 | contig 23071 bp, 19 predicted proteins | sample MGYA00345654_ERZ802830 | MGnify/ENA primary metagenome ERZ802830 (study PRJEB30503, sample SAMEA104212375) | marine metagenome | biome: Westerlies Biome; feature: [SRF] surface water layer (ENVO:00010504) within the epipelagic zone...; material: water...
CATCACGGTATGGAAAAGACACCAAAACAAGTGGTTTCTAGACCAAAAAAATCTCATAAATCTTCTGTGAAACACGAAGAAATCAGGTAAATTGAGGGGTCCCCAGATTGAGCGGTATCCGCACGTCGATCAAGGGTTTTATTTCGTCCTCTTTCTCGAAACAGTCCCCTCCACATGAACTTGCGATGTACACGTGAACCGCTTCTAGCAGCTCTTCAAACAGCCGCTGTTGTTGTGCCTACTCGGTCAACAAGGCCGGTCCTTACAAACGTAAAATTGGATGTCGATGGATCCACTGCAGTCCTTTCAGCCACGGATTTGGAAATAGGCATTCGTACTGAAATCGAAGGCGTAGAAACAACAGCAGCAGGAAGTGTGCTTCTGCCGAGCGGACGATTAATGGCAATCGTTCGGGAAAGTCCGCCAGGCACAACATTCGAGATCGAGTCCGATGGAAACGCGACGGTCGTCAAGGCTGCTCGAAGTCAATTTCGTTTACCTGCTGAAGATCCGGTTGAATTTCCATCAGTGGTGACCTTTCCGGCAGATGCCTGCTTTGAACTTTCGACACCATTGGTTCGTGAACTAGTTCGAAGAACAGTATTTGCAACTGACAACGAATCGAGTCGATACGCACTTGGAGGTGTTCTTCTCGAGTTAACTGATGCTACGGTAGTGGCTGTCGGAACAGATGGACGCCGCCTGGCAAAGATGGAGGGCCCATCATCGATTCAGGGCGGCGAACTGCCGGCTACTCAACCGATTGTTCCTGCTCGAGCGATGCAACTCATTGAGCGAAGCCTTGGAGATGCAGAGACACCTGTGAAACTTGCTGTTCAAGGAAGTGATGTGCTGATTCACACAGGACACACCACGATATCAGCACGGCTTGTAGAGGGAAGGTTTCCTCGATGGCGAGATGTTTTTCCAGATAGACCCGATGCTGTGCGCGTTAAAGTCGTAGCTGGACCTCTGCTTTCAGCCGTACGGCAAGCAGCCATTGTCACCAGCGAACAATCCAAAGGTGTTGACTTCGGATTTGAGTCAGGACAATTGGTTCTAGCTGGTCAGTCTGCAGAAAGTGGCCAGAGTCGTGTGGAAATGCCAATCGATCACAGTGGTGAAACGATACAGATCAAACTCGACCCGCGATTCGTAAGTGAATTCCTTCGAGTTCTCGATCCTGCAGCTTCAATTGATGTCGAACTCACAGATGGGCAAAGTGCGTGTGTCTATCGAACTGAGGATGGTTATGGGTACTGTGTTATGCCGTTAGCGGCTGATTAGTACCGGCCTACAAAGGAATAGCCATTGTGCGTTCAGTGTCCCCACATTGGAAAAATAGCCGAATGACAGCCCCACGAGCCCTCGGAAATGTCCTGTCGAGGTTGATGGCACGGACCGGGTACGACCGGCAGCAAGGAAGTGATGCATTACGTTCTGCATGGGAAAGTGTCGCTCCAGAAAGTTTGCGAGGTGGTTCACAGGCAGGTGTTGTACGTCGAGGCGTTCTCGAAGTCTTTGTGACTCATTCAGCACTGGTTCAGGAAATGGGATTTCATAAACATGAAGTCATTCAAAAACTCCAGTCGTTGCTGCCATCCGAGGGAATTACTGATATCCGTTGTCGTCTCCTCATCGAAGCAGGCCAGAAGTAGCGTCGATATGTTTCGAGTCCTGTAAAACCGTTAACAAAAATTGTATCTCAACCCACTCAATCGTTTCGTGAAAGGTGTCCATGGCTGAATCAGCACCATCTCCTGCAGAGGATCCATCTGAAGCAGGTTACTCAAGTACTGACTTGAAGCATCTCTCTGACCGTGAGCATGTGAGAGAACGGTTTGGAATGTATATCGGTGACAACACGGCGCGAGGGCTGCATCATCTGGTCTACGAAGTTGTCGATAACTCTATTGATGAGTGTATGGCTGAATACGCTTATCGAGTATCAGTGACGGTGAATGTTGACGGTAGTGTGACCGTTGAAGATGACGGACGAGGGATCCCTACGGGGATTCACGAGCAACTCTCAGAGGAGATGGATCGCGAAGTATCGACCCTTGAAGGCGTGATGACAGTTCTCAAATTTGGAGGAAAATTTGAGAAGGGTGCGTATCAGACATCCGGTGGTCTTCATGGTGTTGGTGTGACGGTCGTCAATTTTCTTTCTGAGTGGTGTGAGGTTGAGGTCGCACGAGACGGACATCTCTGGCAACAGGAATATCAGCGCGGCGAGCCAACCGGGCCGGTTCGGAAGATGGGTACCGCGACTTCGACAGGAACAAAAACAACATTTAAACCAGACCCTCAAATATTCCCTCAGACAAAATTTTCTTGGGATATCCTTGCTCGCCGTTTACAGGAATTAGCATTCCTCAATTCTGGTGTGCGCATTGTCTTTACCGATGCTTCGAGCGGTCAGACAGAGGAGTATCACTATGAGCGAGGTGTTGAAGAGTTTGTTGAGTGGCTGAATAGGTCAAGTGATGCCGTCCATCCCGATGTCATCTGTCTCAAAGGTGAAACAGAGGGTGTCTCCTGGGACATAGCCCTTCAATACACCGGCGACTTTACTGAGAACGTGCACAGTTACGTGAATAATATTTCCACAAATGAAGGTGGAACGCATGTTTCTGGTTTTCGCTCAGCGCTTACTCGAAGTCTGAATTCATACGGTAAGAAGACAGGAATCTATAAGGATTTAGTACCAACAGGTGATGATGTGCGGGAAGGGATCACAGCTGTTGTGAGCGTGCGAGTCGCTGAGCCACAATTTGAAGGGCAGACAAAAACCAAACTTGGCAATAGTGAAGTTGAGAGCATCATCACCTCAGCCGTGGGTGAGTTCCTTGGGAAATATCTTGAGGAACATCCCAAGAGTGCAAAAGCTATTGTCCAGAAAGGTGTCCTGGCGGCTGAAGCGCGTACCGCTGCTCAGAAAGCAAAAGCACTCCTGCGTGAACGGAAAGGTGCACTCTCGGGTGGTGGTCTACCAGGAAAGCTTCGTGACTGCACAAGCAAAGATGTCGATAAATGCGAACTCTATCTCGTCGAGGGTGATTCAGCAGGTGGCTCGGCCGAAGGTGGCCGTCTACGTGAATATCAGGCAATTCTTCCTCTTCGGGGAAAGATTATCAATGCGTACAAAAGTCGTGAGGACAAGGTTCTTGCAAACGAAGAAGTGCGGAGTGTTATTTCGGCAATTGGCGCAGGCATTGGGCCTGAAGCAGACCTAACAAAGCGACGATACGATAAAGTCGTCATTATGACGGATGCTGATGTTGATGGTTCCCACATTCGGACACTCTTACTGACCTTTTTCTACAGACAGATGTACCAACTGGTTGTATCTGGCCATGTCTATGTTGCGCAACCACCGCTGTTTCGTGTACGCAATAAGAAGCATGTGTACTATGTGCAAACCGAAGAAGAGATGAAACAGCAACTGCTTGACCAAGGCCTCGGAGAAGGTGTCTTTATGCCTGGTGATGGGCGTGAGTTAGCCGGCGAAGAGATGCAGAAACTCTGTCGGACGTTGGCAGGGTTAGAGGACGCCCTCGTTGCTCTTGAGCGTCGCGGAATCAGTTTGCGAGACCACGCGGACCGCCGGGAATCGGAGACAAAAAAACTCCCGATGTATCACGTCTTTTTTGGTGCTGAAGAGCATTGGTTCACGAGTCGGGACCAGCTTGAGTCATTTGTTGAGTCAAAAGAGAAAATCACAGGTGGTGAATTAGAGGCTGGCAAAGCTGATGAAAATAAGCCAGGAGGGGGTGGTGCAGCCAATCCGGAATCCGCTGAACATCAACTCATCGTTATCGATCTTCATGAGGTTCGTAGTATCAATGCGGGGCTTGCGGAGCTTGATTCTATGGGGTTTGGAATTGAGTCTCTCATGCCTGAGGACCGAACGGGTACAGAAGAGCCTCGCTATCTGTTGCGTCGTGGTGAGAATAAAATCGGACTTGATGACCTGCGAGGTCTCCTCGCTGCTGTGAGGCGTGCTGGTGAGAAAGGTTTGGCAATTACCCGTTTTAAGGGTCTGGGTGAAATGAACGCTGAAGAACTTCGGGAAACAACCCTCGATCCATCAAATCGAACACTTCTTCGTGTCACCATGGAAGATGCTGCAGCCGCTCACGAACTCTTCCGTACGTTGATGGGAGAAAAAGTCGAGCCTCGTCGGGAGTTTATAGAGCGGAACGCTCTCGATGTCAGAAATCTTGATGTGTAACAAAGAGTTATATGTCTTCATCAAGAATTTTGATTTTGATATTTTTAAGCCAGACCGCATAGCCATGGTCTTGGAATGCGAATCCTCCGTACGCAGATCGCTTGCCGGCCGCGTCTTCATTGAGGTCGGCCCGGTTTACGACTTCACCATTGATTGAAACAGTAATCTGATTGTTGATGCATCGAACATGCATATGGTTCCACTGTTGTGCAGGTTTTGAAGCATTCTTCTTTGGTGCATGACCGGGAATTATTCCTCCAGCAGCATGGTCCCCAAGTTCGGGCTTGGACCAAAGGCTATTCTCGTAAAGTTGTACTTCTTTATGATTCCGATCCTGGAGTTGTGAAAGATCTGGAATGTGGAAATAGAGACCACTGTTCTGACTCGTACGCCAATCAAAATCAATTTCAAAATCGGTGACGCTGATATCCTTTAGGACAAGATAGTTCTCATAGTTTTTCCAATGTTTGTATTCACGTTCAGGAAGGTGGATAACGCCATCGTCTTGCAATGTCCACGCCCCCTTTGTTGTCCAGTGATCTGACAGCTTCCTACAGATAAGAGGAACCCAATCAGAGGCCAAGAGCGGACTGCCCGTCATAAAAAACGCACATGCAAAAAAATAGATCCAAAAAACATTCTGTACTTTGTTCAGTAACATGCGGTGATCCTTATGTGAAAATGACTGTGGCTTCTTCAGAGATTTGGAGTAACAGACGCTATTGGAGGTAGATAGTGCCACGTATCGAAGGTCGCTGCCTGACCGTAATAGTGTCCGTTCTCATCAGAAATATTCCAGATGATAGCCTGATCAATCTCAAAACGTTTTCCAGTCTTGGAAACTCGAATGCCCGAATAATCATCGATATATCCATTTCTTCGAGTTCTGTCCAGCAGCCGTTCCCGTTCATTTCGATGAACCGGTTCAGCTGTTTGTTGAGATGGTGTTTGAATGAACTCTTCCCAGGTCATTTCCCAGAGGCAGAGTGCTTTCTTGTTCCCATAATTCAGTACGGGGTTATTTTCCTGGCCATGTGAAACAACAACAAATGGCGCATCAAATAAACTGCGAGTCTGTTCTTCACGACTGCCATTGCGCACAAGCAACTCCCTTCCTGTAAGGGAAGAAAATGAATTTAAAAGGAGTTCAACGTGGTGGAAAATATCTTGCATAACAGAACTCATACGAATGACATTAATTCACAGATTCGAGATGCATGTACTCCATACAATTAGACAGAGGGATCTTATTATGACAACTCGTAGTGCTATGAATCGAGGCAGTATGCTTTTTGCTACATGCATTATGTCTTTTGTGTGGAACAGCCCCGATGTCTTTGCCCAATCAACACAAGACGTTGTATTTCAGGATGATTTTAGTGACGGCAGTACTCGATGGGAAACAACAGACGCTGGCTCGTGGACACTCACGAACCAGAATGGCCGCACAGCTTGGGGACTCAATAAGCGGAAGAGCGAGTATCAGCCGAAGGTTCGGAGCCCGCATAATATTGCATTAGTCCGAGACCTTGATCTCACCGATACTGTTATTGAGTTTGAAGTCAAAAGTACTCGTGACACCGGAAACCATCGTGACTGCTGTGTATTCTTTCAGTATAGAGACCCTGAACATTTTTATTATGTTCACCTTGGTGCAAAGCCGGATCCGCATAGTGGGCAAATTATGATTGTTGACGGAGCACCTCGTCGAGCATTAACGACAAACAAGAATCCGGTTCCATGGGACGATCAATGGCATCACGTGAGGCTCGAACGAGATACGGCGAGTGGAAAGATAGCAGTGTTCTTCGATAACATGAAAACCCCCCTTATGGAGGCACACGATAAAACATTTATATCAGGCAGAGTTGGTATTGGCTCATTCGATGACATGAACGACTTCTCTCGTGTAAAGATCTATGGGCAGAGAGCGAGTACAGAGCGGTAGTCTTGCGAATACAACGTTCCTCATGTGAAATACGATGGTTCTATTCAGACCACACTATCTCGAAGAGGAGCTGCACCCGATGGCAAAGCAGTCAGTCGCCGACCTTGATCCCACTGGTAAAACCGTTCTTGTCCGCGTTGATTTTAATGTCCCACAGGACAGTGATGGCACAATAACCGATGATCGTCGGATTCGTATGGCGGTTCCAACCATACGATCTATTATTGACCGTGGGGGAAAAGCGATTCTTATGAGCCATCTCGGTCGGCCGAAGGGTGAGGTAAACCCTAAACTTTCACTTGCCCCCGTAGCCAAACGTTTGGGCGAATTGCTCGGAAAACCAGTAGTTCTTGCGGCTGATACCGGAGGGAAGGACTCAACAGAAAAGGCACATGCATTATCGACCGGTGATGTTCTGGTGCTGGAAAATGTTCGATTTAATCCAGGAGAAAAAAAGGGAGATGACGCGAGCTATGTTGCGGGTCTTGCTGGCCTGGCAGATGCCTACGTAAACGATGCTTTTGGAACGTGTCATCGGACTGAAGCCAGCATGTACGCTGTTCCAAAAACCATGAAAGAATCAGGCAAGCCAGCGGTTGTTGGTTTTTTGGTTGAGAAAGAAATTCAGTATCTTTCAGATGCTGTTGGCCAACCGAAGCGACCGTTTGTTGCGATTCTTGGTGGCAAAAAAGTGAGTGATAAAATTGCTGTTATTACAAATCTTTTAAAAATTTGTGACCATGTTTTGATTGGTGGGGCAATGGCGTATACGTTTTCTCTTGCTCAGGGTGGGAAGACGGGCGATTCTCTTGTAGAGCCAGATAAACTGGAATTAGCAAAGCAACTTATCCGTGATGGCGGAGACAAACTCGTTCTCCCGGTAGATACCCAGTGCGCCGATGACTTTTCACCAGATGCCAATAAAAAAATAGTGAAAGCCGGAGAAATTCCTGATGGCTTCGAGGGTCTTGATATTGGCCCCGATACGGCCACGAGGTACGTAGAAATTATTCGCGGCGCAGGCACAGTTGTCTGGAATGGCCCGATGGGTGTATTTGAAATGCCACCTTTTGATGCAGGTACAAAAGCAGTTGCTGACGCCGTTGCCAGTGCAACAGCGAGTGGTGCAATCACGATTATTGGTGGAGGTGATTCAGCAGCCGCTGTTGAGCAACTTGGATATGCTGAAAAAGTAAGCCATGTCTCAACAGGTGGTGGAGCCTCCCTCGAAATGCTTGAAGGCAAGGCATTCAAGACAGTTGATATCCTTGATGAGTGAATGAATCAAGGGAGTAGGCTCGGCACTTTTCTCTCAACAGCAATTTCATCTCGAAATGTGCTGAAGTGTTTCAGACTATGTAGAGCACACTGCTTCTCATAAAAAAAGACAGTTGCGGGAGAAAAAGCTCTTCCGCAACTGTCTTTTGATGAGCCTCTGTTTTACTTAGCTGCATCCCATGCTGTTGCCACAGTTATGGCAGAGGTAGCAGTTGCCATTTCGGACAGTAATCGATCCGCAGTTATCACAGGCAGGGGCGTCAATCTGAAATTTTGCAAACTGACTCTGCCTGTCATCGGCACTGGCTTCGGGGTTGTCTGCCATTCTCAGCCCAGCACGCTCAAGCAGGGCAGCTGTTGTTCCATCCTGCCCTTTTCTTTTCGGAGCTGAGAGTGTCGCTGCCCGAGCGGTAACGGTGGCTTTCCCGTTTCGCCCACTTGGGTGTCGACCCCTACCTGTGGTGAGTTGTCCGCTGGAGTTGTGTTTTCCATTTGTGGCTTCCTGCCCATTTGCATGCCCGCTCGCCTTCGTGGCGGCGGGCTTGGACTCACTCTCTCCATCATCTCCTGCAGCGGCCTCCCCACCACTGCTACTGCCCGCGGGTCGATTTGCTTCACGGTAACCAGGCAAGAACTCGGTTCCCATCCAGCGGAAGATATAGTCCACCAAACTCTTTGCGACAGGTATATCAGGATTTTTGGTGTAGCCCCAAGGTTCAAACCGGGTGTGCGAAAACTTCTTGGTATAGACCTCGAGGGGAACACCATATTGCAGGCTCATGGACACAGCTGTTCCGAAGGAGTCCATCAAGCCACCAATTGTGCTCCCTTCTTTTGCCATTGTGATGAAAAGTTCACCAGGCCGGCCGTCATCGTAGAGGCCAACAGTGATGTAGCCTTCATGCCCACCAACATTGAACTTGTGAGTCACACTTCTTCGCGTGTCGGGCAGACGTTCTCGTCGCGGTGCAGCAACGACCTTTTCTGCATTTTTATCACTCTCGGTACTCGTACCCAGTGGTTGACTTTCTTTTGATCCATCACGGTAGATTGCAATTGCCTTCAGTCCAAGCCGCCAGCCTTCGACATACGCACCGGCAATATCCTCTGGAGTCGTTTCACGAGGCATGTTCACCGTTTTTGAAATGGCCCCGGAAAGAAACGGTTGGGCTTCTGCCATCATCTTGATATGTGCTTGCCAAGCGATAGACCGTTTCCCAAGGCGAGGCTTAAAAGCACAATCAAAGACCGTTAAATGCTCATCTTGTATCTCAGGACAGCCTTCGATGGTGTCATTTTTATCGATGTAGGCAAGAATATTTTCAACTGCTGGTTCGTCATAACCAAGCTTTCTCAATGCCAGAGGTACTGTCTGATTGACAATCTTGAGCATGCCACCACCAGCGAGTTGCTTGTATTTGACAAGAGCAATATCTGGCTCAATACCGGTCGTATCACAGTCCATCAAAAAGCTAATGGTACCTGTTGGAGCGAGCACTGTTGCCTGAGCATTCCGATAGCCATGCTGTCGACCATCTGCGAGGACATCATCCCAAATCTGACGCGCCGCATCCCGTAAATGTGCTGGGCAGGCATCATCAATTTTTTCAACAGCGTCACGGTGCATCTGCATGACACGAAGCATTGGTTCACGATTTGCCGCAAAGCCTTCAAATGGACCAACTGCACTGGCGAGCTCGGCACTCGTGCGATTGGCTGCACCGTGAAGAATTGCGGTAAGTGCTCCACAAATGCCGCGACCAGCGTCTGAGTCGTAAGCCATGCCATCAGCCATGAGCAGACTTCCCAAATTGGAATAGCCAAGACCAAGTGGTCGATAGAGATGGCTGTTTTTGGCAATGCGTGCCGTTGGATAGCTGGCGTGATCAACAAGAATTTCTTGTGCAATCAGAAAGACTCGACACGCTGCAGTAAATCGCTCAACGTCAAATTCGCCATCGGGCTTTCGGAACTTCATGAGGTTGATACTTGCCAGGTTGCATGCAGTATCGTCTAGAAACATGTATTCAGAGCAAGGATTGCTCGCATTGATTCGGCCAGAATTCGGACATGTGTGCCAGCGGTTAATGGTCGTGTCATATTGCACACCAGGGTCGCCGCATTGCCATGCACACTGTGACATACGGTCTATGATTTCATTGGCTTTATAGGTTGGGCCAGCCTTCGATGAGTCTGTCACCCAACGAGTCGTCCACGAGTCATTCCGCTCGACTGCTTCCATGAATTCATCAGTTAATCGAACTGAGAGGTTCGCATTCTGGAATAAAATAGAGCTGTATGCTTCACCGTTGAAATTGGCGTCGTAACCACCTTTCTCAATCAGAACACGAGCTTTCTTTTCTTCTCTGGACTTACACTCGATGAAATCCATGATGTCCGGGTGAAAAACCTTCAGGGACTGCATTTTCGCAGCACGTCGTGTCTTCCCGCCACTTTTGACGACACCAGCAATCTGGTCATAGACCCGCATGAATGAAAGTGGGCCAGATGGACTGCCACCTCCCGAGAGCTTTTCTTTTTGGCTTCGAAGGGTCGTTAGGTCGGTGCCAGTGCCAGAGCCAAATTTGAACAACATGGCCTCGCTACGAGCCAATTCCATGATGTCTTCCATGTTGTCTTGGACACTTTGAATGAAGCAGGCACTTCCTTGTGGATATTCATAAGGATTATCGGGTTGTGTCACGTCCTGACTGGCCTCATCCCAACACCAATTACATTTGGATCCCTGCACACCATATTGATGATAGAGCCCGACGTTAAACCATACCGGAGAGTTGAATGCACCATGCTGGTGAACACACAGCCATGCCAGGTCACGATAGAAGTTTTCACCATCCTCAGGCGTCTTGAAATATCCGTCTGCAATGCCCCAATCTGAAATGGTACGAGCAACACGATGGATCAGTTGCTTGACTGAATGTTCCCGTTCTGGAGTGTGAATTTCACCATAAAAATACTTACTGACGACAACGTTGGTAGCCAGTTGGCTCCACGCTGCTGGAATTTCACACGCAGACTGCTCAAAGAGAAGTTGACCATTTTCACCCTTGATGGCTGCTGTTCGAAGCTCCCACTCTGTTGTGTCAAATGGACTCTCAGCCTCAGTTGGACAGAATGTTGATTCAATTTCGATTGCCACTCGTTCGGGAGTCGACTGCGGGCCGCCAGTTCCGGAAGTTTCTTGTGAATGTGAGGCAGACGAAGCGACTTGAGTGGATGAATCGAACTGAGTCATGGGCAAAACTCCTAATAATGTGATGGCCTCAAAAAGACCTAACAAAGTGTACTCGCGTATAGGTTCTCAACAACTGGTATCGACCGACATACGCGTCTGGAGTGAATCCTTCACTCCGTTAAATTCCATAAAAACGTTACAAAGATAAAAGGCAGTTCCATCTGCACGCTATCGCAAGATATTGTGGTGTTTACTACTTCGACCACTTGATATGGCAGGGGCGTGAATGTAGCGGGCTGACAGCACACGTCAAGCAGAAAAAATGGAACCCCTATGAACACCCTATTTGGTGAGTTTTGGAACGTCCCGAGAGGTCTTCGAGCAGGTATTTGTTCCAAACAAAAAGTAGTTCTAAAGAGGGGATCATCTGCTTTTTGCCTGGTTGCGGAGGGACACCGTGTTGCAGAGGCAGTGTTTCCGCTTCATCTTTTTGCCGACGCCTTGAAGACGAATCAGTGATAATGCAAACAGAGAGGGATTCCGACAGTGGGACGAGTCTGAGTACTCCTTGTGAGCGGCGTGAGGAAGGTCGAAAATGAGCGAGAATCAACAGCTAGCAACAATCCGTGTCCTTTGTCTTGTTGGTGATGCCTATGAAGATCTGGAACTCTGGTATCCAAAACTACGAATTGAAGAAGCGGGCGGACATGTCACACTTGCTGGCCGGCAGCAGGGGTATGAATATGCTGGAAAACATGGCTATCCATGTGTAAGCGATGCCGCGATCGGAGACATGGAAGCGGAGGATTTCCATGGAATTCTCGTTCCAGGAGGATGGATGCCTGATAGCCTGCGTCGCGACCCAAAAGTGCTCCAACTTGTTCGGGACTTTGCGAACCATGGCAAGCTTGTTGCGGCTATTTGTCACGGTGGCTGGATCCCGATATCTGCTGGTGTCTACCGTGGCGTACGAGTGACAGGAAGTCCTGGTATTCAAGACGATCTCATCAATGCCGGAGCTATCTGGGAAGATACTCCGGTTGTCGTTGATCGACATTTTGTTTCTAGTCGGCGACCGAGTGATCTTCCGGCCTTCGCGTCAGCGATCCTCAGTGTGTTGTCTGACACGACATGATTGTTTCAACGCCATGAGGAGACAGAGCATCAGGTGTTTGGTGGATCGCAATGAAAAGTGTTCCTGCAACGGTTCAACGTGATCATGCATAAAACAACTTTCCAGTGTTGTGTTGTTTTGGTTTTGATGTTCACCATTTCCATGACGACTGGCTGCCAGCAGCAGTCTTCGCCCTACTTTGGGACTGTCAAGCCGCGGCATGGTCCACTAGAACTCTGGATCAATAATTCGAGTGAACCAGAGTGGCTCGATCCTGGCCGATGCTCGGATAGCACAGGTGGCGAGATCATCTGGAATACGTTTGAGGGACTGGTCCAGGCCCACCCCGCTACCCTGAAGCCACTCCCAGCAATTGCAACGCATTGGGACATATCAGATGACGGACGGGTGTACAGATTTTATCTTCGCCCATCGTTCTGGTCAGACGGTCACCCCCTCACGGCAGATGACTTTGTGTTTGCGTTTCAACGTCTTGTTGATCCACAAACAGGAAGTAAATATGCCAGCAATGGTTTTATTTTTCAGCAAGGTCTAGCGATTAGTCGGGGTGAAGCTGCAGTCAATAGCCTTGGTGTCCGAGCACTTGATTCACACACCTTGGAAATTGAGTTGGTTGATCCCCTGCCATACTTTCTCAACTTCCTGAGTTTCTACTCGTTCATGCCCATTCCACAGCACCTTCTCCAAAATCTTCAGAAACGTGGTATTGACCAAGATCTGTGGACGCGACCAGAACATGTTATCTGTAATGGAGCGTTTCGGATGACAGACTGGCAGTTTCGTCAGCACATGACGTTTGAAAAAAATACGAAATATTGGGATGCGGCTTCTGTCAAACTCGATCGTGTCCGCGTTGCCATGGTGGAAAGTTCGACGACGGCAATGAATATGTATGTTGCTGGGGAGTTTGATTGGCCGGGCGGAAGTACGTCACTTCCTGCTGAATTTATGGATCAGCTCAAGAGGTACAAAGATTTCCATAGCCACCCCTACTTAGGTGTGTATTTTTATTGGATCAACACCACGAAACCCCCGCTCGACAATCCCCTGATTCGCCGAGCGTTGTCTCTTGCGATTGATCGTGACTCACTTGTTCAACATGTGACACGTGGTGGACAAATAGGTTCATCAGATCTTGTGCCTGATGGTCTTGCTGGATACGAAGGACTTCATCTTCCAGTCTATGATCCTGTTGAGGCTCGGCGACTGCTTGCGGAAGCAGGGTACCCAAAGGGTCAGGACCTGCCAGGAGTCACGCTATCGTTCAATACGTCCGAAGGTCATAAACAAGTTGCCGAAGCGATTCAGGCGATGTGGCAACAGGAACTTGGGATTACTGTGGAATTAGAGAATCAGGAATGGAAAGTTTTTCTGGCGAATGCTGAGCAAATGAATTTTCAAATTTCTCGGATGGGTTGGATTGGTGATTATGCAGATCCATATACATTTTTGGAGCTTCTTACCGGTGACTGTGGAAACAATCACTCGAACTGGTCAAGTAAGGCATATGACGCTTTGTTAGAGCAAGCCAATCAACACAATGATCCAGAAGAGCGGCTCAAGATATTAAGAAAAGCAGAGGCGTTTGCTCTTGAGGAGCAGCCCTTGATTCCTCTTTATGTGTACACGCGAACACAGTTGATTAAGCCATATGTACGAGGTATCTGGGGAAATCACCAGGACCGACATCCTTGGAAATACATGTGGATTGATGAATCATATGAGGAAATCAGTGATCCTGTGAGCGAGTTACGGAAAGACGTACAGGTGCATGAATGATTCGTCTTCTGTCTCGACGATTGCTGGAACTCGTACCAACCGTATTGGTTATCGTCGTAGCATCATTTGCCCTTGTGCGATTAGCGCCTGGTTCGCCTTTTTCGAGTGAGAAGGAAATACCTGCTGAGATTCGTCAGAAACTTGAGGCAAAGTATGGTTTTGATAAGCCACTCCCAGAACAGTTCATTCGATACCTTGGTAATCTTCTGAAAGGAGATCTTGGGCTTTCGACAAAGTATCCACAGCGGACAGTCAATGAGATCATTGCAAACGGTTTTCCAGTCACCCTTACGTTAGCTGCCGTCGCGCTGCTTTGGTCATTACTTGTAGGTATTACAGCAGGAATCATTGGAGCCATTCGACAAAATACAGTATGGGATCATGCTGCAATGACCGCTGCCCTGGTTGGCATCAGTGTGCCAAGCTTTGTCCTTGGCCCCTTACTTGTATTGGTGGTATCTCTCCGGTTGCATTTGCTGCCCCCAGCTGGTTGGGGCGATTGGCAGCATGTAGTGTTACCAGGGCTTACACTCGGAACGATTTATGCAGCCTCGATAGCACGACTTACTCGCGGTGGAATGCTTGAGGTGATTCGTAGCGACTTTATTCGTACAGCACGAGCAAAAGGTCTTTCTGAAAGACTTATTGTTTGGCGGCATATGCTTCGTGGTGCTCTGTTACCAGTTGTAAGTTACCTCGGGCCCGCTGTTGCCAGCATGCTCACAGGAAGTGTTGTGGTTGAAAAAATATTCAATGTTCCAGGAATTGGGCCGTACTTCGTCGATGCAGCTTTTAATCGGGATTACTTTCTTGTTATGGGCATCGTCTTGCTCTATGCATTTTTTCTTCTTTTCATGAATCTTGTCGTGGATATTTTATACGGATTTCTCGATCCACGGATTGATGTTTCATGAAGAGTATCCAACAGGAAACTGTGGCTGGAACCAAATCGGATGAGATTGATCTCATCGCCGGTACGTCACTCTGGCACGATGCCTGGAAGCGGCTTCGAAAAAATAATATGGCATTATCCAGTGGTGTCATTATGGTGTGCCTAGGCGTGGCCTGCCTTTGTGGTCCGGCACTTCTTGGAATTATGTGGGGCTACGATGCACACACCCAGAATCTTGCATATGGTCCACAACCTCCGTCACTACAGCATCCATTCGGCACAGACTTCTATGGTCGCGACCTCCTCGTTCGTGTGCTTACTGGCGCCCGCGTGAGCCTTTCTGTTGGTGTGCTTGCGGCGCTGGTTGCGGCATCAATCGGCACAATCTATGGTGCTGTATCAAGCTATAACGGTGGGCTTGTTGATAGTTTCATGATGCGGATAGTCGATATTCTCTATGCATTACCGTATATGTTTCTTGTGATTATTCTTGTCACAATTCTCGGCAAAAGCCTGCTCCTTCTTTTCCTTGCTCTTGGGGCTGTCGGTTGGTTGCTGACAGCGCGTGTTGTACGAGGGCAAGTGATGAGCCTCAAGGAGCAGGATTTCATTCTGGCAGCTCGTAGTCTTGGAACAACGAGTCGAGGTATTATTTTTCGACACTTAATTCCAAATACACTTGGTCCAGTCATTGTGACATTTACGCTCACAGTGCCTTCAATGATTTTGCAGGAGGCATTTCTCTCTTTTCTTGGTCTTGGCGTACAACCACCCCAGCCAAGCCTTGGAAGCCTCATTAATGATGGAGCAAATCAGATGTTAGTATTTTGGTGGACACTGGTTTTTCCAGGCGGCATCATGGCCATCATGCTCTTTGCACTTAATTTTCTCGGTGATGGTATCCGTGATGCGTTAGACCCACGGATGAAGATATGAACCAGAAGGCTCTGCACAGCTAGAAGTGCAAAACCACGTCACTTTTTCTTGGCCTTTGATTTTTTCTTAGATCGAAACGTCTCCCAAGAAATGACCTGTGCTCGAGCAGCATAGGCATCCCATGCCTCAGCCATGTTCTTGGCACGGTCAGCCTGTTCGTTGGAAAGATCGTGCTGTTCGGATCGATCACTGGAAATATCGTAGAGCTCCCAAGGCTGATTAAATCCAGCGACCAATTTCCAATTTCCATCCCGAATTGCTCGGTTGCCTTCATGTTCCCAATAGAGCTTTCGGTTTGGTAAGGTCTTTTTCTGAAAGAGTGGCTGCAGACTCATGCCCTCAAGTGGAGTCTTATTTTTTGGATAGTCTGCATCAGCAACATCAATGGCGGTGGCCATAATGTCAATGAGATGACTTGGTGTTTCTTCCATCCGACCAGGGTCAACAATGCCGCCAGGCCAGTGAACGATCAGAGGCGTCGCAATACCGCCTTCGTGGACCCAGTGCTTATATTTCCGAAATGGTGTATTGGAGACAGTTGCCCAAGCCTGACCATATCCAATGTAGGTATCAGCGGGACCTGCCAAGACACCTTTGCCTTGTCGAACCGGATACCCGTCACGGGTCTGTTTTGGAATCATGTCCACCTGCAGTGTGTCAGCTTTCATGGGAGGGAGTGGTGGTGTTGACGCTCTTGGTTTTCCAATGTTCCGTCGGCCCATCCCCTCTGCGCAGCCGCCATTATCTTGCATGTAGCAGACCAGTGTGTTGTTGAATTGATTCGTAGCTTCAAGGGCTTGTACGATTTTGCCAATGCCTTGATCCATCGAGTCAACCATGGCGGCATAGACCTCCATATTTCTTTCATCCCACGGCCAGTACTCACCGTGCTCACCCCATTGCTCTTCGAGGGGCCAGAGTGTTGTGGAATCCTTTGTCACAAGACCGTGCTGGAGCATCTTCTGATAACGAGTTGCTCGAACCGTTGAGTAACCCTCTTTGTAATGCCCTTTATATTTTTCAAGATCTTTTTCTTTTGCATGCATTGGCCAGTGAGCTGCAGTAAAAGCGACATACATAAAAAATGGTTTTTTCGTATCGTGCTCATGAATAAAACGGACAGCATGATCGGCAATCGCATCTGTGTAATAGTATGAATCTGGTTTGTAGGAGGGGTCAGCGTAGGGCGAAATGAAGGTGTTATCCCTGACAAGAGTATTGGGATCAAAGAAACTTCCGGCACCATGAATCGTCCCGTAGAACCGGTCAAATCCTCGCTGGATTGGCCAGTTTTTTTTGTCCCCAACTTTTTTGGGCGAGAGTCCGTGTGTGATGTGCCATTTACCAGCCATGTAATTCTGATAGCCAGCAGGCTGAAGGGCCTCAGCAATCGTGCAGCAGTTGTTTCCAAATTCTCCACGATAGCCAGGGAAGCCTTTGTCATCCATCATATGGCCGATACCGGCCTGATGAGGATATAGACCAGACAGCAAGCTTGCTCGAGTCGGGCAGCAGCGACCGGTGTTATAGAACTGCGTGAATCGAATGCCATCACGTGCAAGTCGATTTAAAGTGGGCGTCTCAATCTCACCACCGTAACATCCGATATCAGAATATCCCATGTCATCGGAAAGAATCACAAGAATATTCGGCTGACTCTCCGCACGCACAGACCGAGCAAGGCAGCTCACCAAGAGACACATTATCAGGCATGTACTGACTCGAAGAAAAGTACCTGTGCAGTTGTAAGGAAGTCTACGCCGACACATTTGGGAAGCTGCTTTGCCATACACAGTCATCATTTCAAACCTCACGGGAAAAGTACGAGTATTTAGTGTTTCTGAATAAAAGCATTTTCGGTGGCGACTGGATTACTATCACCCCAGCGTTCCAGCCATTTTTGGAGTGCTTTTTGAAGCGTTTGGAAGGTTTGTTTATGACCGGGGGACTCTGCAAGATTCTGAAGCTCATGTGGATCAGATTTTCGATCATAAAGAGCCCATTCGGGTCGATGATGAAGACGATGGACCAGAGCCTTGTTCAGAGCATCTGGTTCTTTGTGTGATCGTTGTACCCACGAGGCGGCGACATCAGGGTATTTGTCGCTCTCTCCGTCTGCAATCCACTGAAGAGACTGTGTCAATGTTACGTTGGATGTGATGTCTTGATACTGTGGCGACCAGATCAGGGTATATCTGTCATCACGAATTGAACGAATTGGATAGTTCCGTGTTTTATTATCGAGAATGTTGCAATTCGTAAATGCCCCGAAAGCATAGTGATGAACATCGGTGTCGCCACCCGTCCAGTTCGCCCACTGGCTTATCCCATCGAATGTCCACTCATCTGCGTCACCACCGGCTGCCTCAAGAAGAGTAGGTGCAATATCGGCAATCCACGCCATGTTGTTTTTGTGTGTTCCCGCTGGAATGACCCCTGGCAGAGCAGCAATCACGCCAACAGATAAGCCACTATCAAAACATGTCCATTTTGAGAACGGGAATGCATTACCTTGCTCTGAACAAAAAACGATCAATGTATTCTGGGCAACGTTTTCATTATGAAGAATCTTTCGAAGTTGACCCAACAGGGCATCGAGGTTTGTGACTTCAGCAAGATGAGCACCGAGCTGTTGCTTGTACTGAGCCGTACCGATCGCATCGTGTGGTGTCTGAATCGTATCGGAAGAATACCGACTCCGATCACCATGTGTGTATGGTCCATGACCATCGTTCGAAGCAACAACAAGACAGAACGGGGACTTGGCACGAACTGCTTTTTGAATGTATGACTCTGCACGCATCACGGCATCGGCATTGGCATCACGGTCTTTTGCAAGATCACCAAGGTCGTCAAAAGGGTATGCATCTCGTGGCCCAATATGTTTTTTACCTAGCAAGCCAACGTGGTAACCAAGTGGCTGTAAATAATGTGGCAAACTTTTGGTTCCGGCAACAGATTTCGAATGATTTGGCATCGCTCCGGTGCGCCAGGCACATTGACCACTGTAAAATTCCTGTCGAAATGGTGCACACATCGCAACATTGGCATAGACACAATCGAGCCGCACGCCATCACGTGCCAGCTGATCAATGTGAGGTGTGTGAGCCTGACCACCCCACGGTCCAAGCGAAGTCCTATCAATGTCATCGCCCAACAGAATCAAGATGTTTGGTGGGCCTGCAGCATCAACCGTGGTCAGCAGACTACCGAGAAGTGAGATGCATATGAATAAGTAATGAAACGATAGGCAAGACTTCATGAAACATACTTTCAATTTGTAAGAGGCATGACTTCAACTTTTCGAATGTTTACAACGCTGCCAGGATCATGTTGCTGGAAGGCAAAATGGCCTTCAGTAAAAGCTTTGGAAAAGTCAAGGTATTCGTACAGTTCATCCCCATTCACAATCACCCTGATTCGCGTGAGGTCCCGACGACGCCACTGATCGTCGCGAACTTCCAACTCATACGTAAACCACTCATTTGGTTGTACAAGATCTTTGTAGATGTTTAAGAATCCATAGAGGGATCCCGTACGAATTGGATCCTTGTGCGTGCTATCAATCTGGGCTTCATAGCCGTCTTTGAATGTTGGGTTTCGAGACGCTCGAAAGTAGAGTCCTGAGTTGCCACCATCATTAATGCGAACTTCAGCTCGATACCGAAAATTTTTGAATGGCCCTTTGGTACACACAAGCATTGAAGGTGTTCCAGTACCAGTTAAAGCACCATCGATGACTGCCCATTTACTTTCTTCACTGCCGACCTTCTCCCAGCCGTTGAGTGTCTTTCCATCAAAGAGCGCAATCCATTTGTCTTCTTCTGCAGCCGTAAAACCAGTGCTCATGATCATACTGGCTATCAAAAAAAAGATAACACGGCGCCTGCGTTGTAACTGAAACAATCCAGCAATACCGTAGTCACAGACACGAATTGCCAAATACCAAATTGAAAATTGTTTTTGGTGGATCATCGTGTGAACCATAATGCATTTCTATGAAGACTCATGAGTATTCAGTCGAAAACAGCTGATAGTTGTTTTCGGTGAGTTTGTTCTTGTGGATTGAGAAGCCTCACACCACTACGCTGCGTCCCTTACCCGTTATTAGATCATAATGTATCTCAGACGTTTCGTATTATGCTTTGGATGAGGTTTTGTGTTTGAGAAGAGTTTTTTGTGCTTCAGGAAAGACCCGTGACAACTCGTGATGAAAATATTCTTGAAGTCTGTAATTTACGAACTCATTTTCGTACTGATGATGGTCTTGTAAAGGCAGTGGATGGCGTCAGCTTTTCTGTGAAGCGAGGGGAGACACTCGGCATCGTCGGTGAAAGTGGTTCTGGAAAAAGTGTCACGTGCCTTTCAGCAATGCAACTTGTTCCAAGGCCACCGGCTTCCCATCCAACGGGTGAAATTTATTTCGGTAATACAGATCTTCTAGGTCTTACAGAGCATGAAATTGAAAAACTTCGCGGTGAGCGACTGGCCATGATTTTTCAGGATCCGCTTACTTCCTTGAACCCATATCTGACTATTGCCCGTCAATTAACAGAGGTTTTAGAAGTTCACCGAGGTGCAACACCCACTGCTGCACGTCGGACATCAATTGAGATGCTGGAGCGAGTTGGTATTCCAGATGCTGCTGAGCGAATTGACCAATATCCACATCAATTTTCTGGTGGTATGCGGCAGCGTGTGATGATTGCCATGGCATTGTTATGTGGACCGGAAGTCCTGTTTGCTGATGAGCCCACAACAGCGCTCGATGTCACAATCCAGGCACAGATTTTGGAATTAATCAAAGATCTGCAAACAGCCATCGGAACCGCAGTCGTGCTTGTGACACATGATCTTGGTGTCGTCGCTGGAACAACTGATCGAGTAGCAGTCATGTATGCCGGAAGGATCGTTGAGGAAGGAACAACAGCCGAGGTCTTTGCCAACCCACAGCATCCCTACACACGAGGGCTTTTAGAGAGTATGCCGCGCATCGATACCCCGCTTCAAAAGACGCTTTATGCTATTCCTGGCCTACCACCTGATCTGGGAAATCTTCCAACAGGTTGCCCTTTTCATCCTCGGTGTGATCTGGCAACAGACCAGTGTCGCAAGACATATCCCGACAGCAAGACAGTTTCTTCGACACACCGTGCATCCTGCTGGGAGGTAGAAGCAATCGAATGAACACGACAGGTAAGCCTGACACACCATTGTTAGACGTCTCTGATTTGGCTGTAGAGTTTCGTGTGCCAAGTCGTGGTAGCGTTTTCTCTGAAGACAGCAAAGACATAAAGGCTGTTGATGGGGTCAGTTTTTCTATGGCTCGTGGAGAGACACTTGGACTTGTCGGTGAAAGTGGTTGTGGGAAGTCGACGACTGGTCGTGCAGTTCTCCAACTGGTGCGACCAACTCGTGGTCATGTAGTGTTCGATGAAGAGCCAATCCATGAATTTTGGAGGAAAAAAGGTCAGAAGTGGGTATGGGATCACCGACTTCTTGACCTCAGGCGTCGCATGCAAATGATTTTCCAGGATCCATTTGCATCTCTGAATCCAAGAATGACAGTTGAGACTATCTTGTCAGAACCGTTGCGGAACTTTGATGTGGTTCAAGGAACCCAACGACGAGAAAAAATTCAGCACCTCCTTATGACAGTCGGTATGGATCCTCGGTGCATGCGTCGATATCCCCATGAATTTTCTGGCGGACAAAGACAAAGAATTGGCATTGCTCGGGCACTGGCTTTGGGGCCTGATTTTATAGTAGCCGACGAACCAATTAGCGCGCTGGATGTTTCGATTCAGGCGCAGATCATGAACTTATTATCAGAGCTGCGTGAAAAACTGGGCCTTACGCTTCTTTTTATTGCGCATGACCTTGCTGCTATTCGTCATGTGAGTGACCGGATTGCGGTTATGTATCTTGGACGAATTGTTGAATTGGCCGATGCTCAAACAATCGTTGACCGTCCTCAGCATCCCTACACACAGGCGCTGTTATCTGCTGTACCGATACCGGATCCTACGCGAGAGCAGTCGCGGCAACGTACAGTTTTGTCGGGGGAGATGCCGAGCCCAATCAACCCACCGTCAGGATGTCCATTTCATACTCGTTGTCCATTCAGTGAGGATCGGTGCCGTACAGAAGTTCCAAGGATGCGAACCATTGACACAGGACATCAAGTTGCCTGCCATCTTGTAGAATGAAATACGGAAGTAACAAAATAGATAATTCGTCTTTTTGGAGCCCATTCTTCAACAATGTGCAATTCTGACTTTGGACAATTTTGTCAGCAACCCAAACCTCAGTGGAAAACCATCTTTCACAAGATAACGTTGTCTTGTGTGATCGTCGCTACTTGTTGCGAGTGTCGCTTCAGCATTCTTCTTGGGAAAGAGATTTCTCAGGATGATCAGGAAGCACAAAAAGAAAAGCTCATGCCCCTTCAGAATTTTATAGGCGGCTGGAAGGGGGTTGCGATGCAGAAGTTAGGTGGCAGCGCCCGTTGGTCAGCAGAGTCTGAATGGGCATGGTCGTTTGATGAGGGTGTACCAGCCATTGTGTTTGAGTTGACACCTGGTCGTTATTTCACAAGCGGCCGCATTGTTCCCGGAAAAGAAGACAACATGTTTATGCTTGAGGCAAAGCACACTGAATCAGAAGCAGTTGAAACCTTTACAGGCTTTATTGATGAAAATCAGCAACTTGAATTAGTCAATGATGTCATTGAGCCAAGTCGTCCGGCACGACTTCTGATTAAAACACTTGCAGACAATAAACGTCTCGTACTCACACTGCAGTATGGTTCAAATATAAAACGCCTTCAGCAGGGAGCAACACTTGGATACACACGCAAAGGTACTGTTTTTGCAACACGTTCGCGTCCGATAAATGAATGCGTTGTAACCGGAGGAGAGGGTAATCAACAGGTGTCCTACCAAGGTGAAACCTATTGGGTCTGTTGCAAGGGTTGTCTCAGCATGTTTGAGGACAATCCAGAGAAAGTGATCGCAGCGTATGAAGCCCGAAAGGCCAAGGAACGAGCAAAACAGCAGTCTCAATGAATGAGATTCTCTCAGTAATTCTTACTTTGACAGTATGAAAGAGCATGCTTGCATGCTCTCTTTCCACCTAGCTGCCCTTGCCGTTGTTTCTGTTCGTTGAATAGGTGATAATTCAATGTTGTTCTGGGGGTTCGTGAGCAGTTGGGGGACATTCTCAATTTCCTTGGAATGATTCGATTGCATGTGCTGTAGTCGAGTTTCTTGTAGGCCGGTGATTTGAGATGAATCATTTCCAAAAAAAAAGACACAAGAAAAACAGGACTGGCAAGAGATGTACGCAATCACATGTGCATGTTGAATGTCTTGAAAAGAGACAAGTCCTCTCTGTAACAGATGTGAGTAGTCTTAGTGACGATCTGTTGGTGTCTCAAGCAGAGGACACTTCTGATCAGATAGCCGTTACGCGATCGGTATCACAGTTATCTATAAGTCAGCTTTCCTCTCCAACGCGTTCCATACCACCAGGTGGCACAAGTCTGTTGCCCGATGCACAGCCAGCCGACAACTTTGTCCTAGGAGGAAGTGCATCCAATACTGCGACCCTAAGTGTGCAAGTCAATGACGACCAGACTATGCCTTTCGACAACTATATTCGTTTAGAAACAC
>ERZ802830.1392-NODE-1392-length-23071-cov-6.99891_pt1 | contig 23071 bp, 19 predicted proteins | sample MGYA00345654_ERZ802830 | MGnify/ENA primary metagenome ERZ802830 (study PRJEB30503, sample SAMEA104212375) | marine metagenome | biome: Westerlies Biome; feature: [SRF] surface water layer (ENVO:00010504) within the epipelagic zone...; material: water...
AGCACTTGCCGGCGGACGTCGCATTCTGGTTTTCAGCCAGCTTGTTAAGATGCTCTCCATCCTGCGGGAGACCCTGGAAGCACGTGAAGGCGATTACTGTTATCTGGACGGAGGGACGACACAGCGCGGCAAAGTGGTGCAACGTTTTCAAAATTCACAAATCCCGGTCTTTCTTATCAGCTTGAAAGCCGGGGGCACGGGACTGAATTTGACGGGTGCGGATACAGTCGTTCATTTTGATCCATGGTGGAATCCGGCCATCGAAGCTCAGGCAACCGCACGCGCTCACCGCATTGGTCAAACCCAGACTGTCACCAGTTACAAACTCGTTGCACGGGACACGATTGAAGAAAAGATTCTGGCACTGCAGCAACGAAAGCAGACTCAGCTCAGCGCCATGCTCGAATCAGGCAAGATCGATGGCATGGACGGATTGAGCTGGGATGAAATCGAATCCTTGCTGGAGTAATGGCTGCAGGCGACCTGCTAAAACTGCTGCAAGGTATCAATGACAGCCTTCACCTTGGAAACTTCGTGCGTGCGCAGTAAATCTGTCTTACCCAGCAGGGCAAGAATGGCAAAAAACGATTCCGCGGTGCGGACTTCCTCACCAAAGGTTTCAAAGGAATGAGGAAGGGCATGACAAACCGGCCAGCCAAGCTCACGCAAACGAAACGTGTTCAGAAACGTTTTCATCTGGTGCTTCACGCGTGATGCCCCATCCTCCATGTTGCGGTAATAAAAACCTAAACCAGGATCAAGGAAGATACGCTTGACCCCCGCCTCAAGTGCACGAGCGATTTCCACTTTGAACCAATCCCCCATCTCAAGAATGGGGTCGCTTCCGAATTCAAGCGATTCTACGGAGCGAACATTCGCCCCCTGAACATAGCAAATGATCACAGCTGCTTGATGCTGTGCACACAGTCGATACACGTCTTTGGAATTTGTGTGGCCGGTTAGGTTGATGACTTGAACTCCGCTTTCAAGGGCACGCTTCACCAAATCGAGATGGTATGTCTCCAGTGAAACAATCCCTCCATTGCCGACGATTTTCTCAACAATCGGCTCCAGACTTTCCCATTGACTTTCAACTCCAACCAAAGAGGCCTGTGCAAGAGTAGATTCTGCACCGAGATCGATCACATCAGCACCTTGAGCGAGGAGTAAATCCGCGCGCCTCAGCGCCTGATCTGTGTTGAAGCAAACGCTTTCGCGATACCAGGAATCTTTGGAAAGATTAATGACACCCATGATACAAGGGCGCCTGTCAAAATGAAATTCACGCCCGCCAATATCAAACTCATTGACCTTCGCCTGAAATGCCTTGCGGTATGTGGCATGAAGATCCGCCAGCCAATCCAATGTTAACATATATTGGATATATTGACTTAAGCAGTGCATTGGAGTCGATGCTTAAGAATGTGCATCAGACAAATGAATGCCCGGGCAAGGTATCGGGGACTAACGGCATCGCGTGGTCTGGATGATGGGCACTCTGGCTTTCCATCAAGAGTCACCAGTCAACTTCAACTGACATTTTGGTTCCAAATTTATTGTTATAGAAAACCTGTTTGCAAGCACTGCCATATTCATGAACTAATTTGGTGATCTTAACGTCAAAGCAGCAGTATTCGGCAATTTTCAAAAACTCTTTTTGTTTGAACCACTCGATCGCCTGCAATCCTTCTGCGGTTTTTTCGCTTCCCAGGGTTGCCGTGGCAACTGCATCCAGAGAGATGCGATGACCCAGCACTTTTTGTAAATCAAGCATCAGATCCAGACTCGGGGCCTGAGATAGATCAAGGATGGTGTAGCCATGCAGCACCTCGTAATCAAAACGGATATGATTAAATCCAACCACTAGGTCAGCTTTCATGATTTCGTCAATAAGATCGTTCACACGATCTTCTCCATAAATCTCATAAGACCCTCTGGCCGTGCTGTAAGTCACGCCAATACTCAGCCGCATATCACGAATCTTGTCCCATCCTCCTACTTCGGCTGCGGATTTCTGGGTTTCCAGATCAAAATAAATTATGTTTTTTTCGGACATAAGTGCTAAAGAATTTTAACTTGCTGATACTAGTACAGTGCGTCAGATTAGGCTGAAACGCTCATCACTCGGGCCCGTGTAAAGTTTAGGACCGCACATGACCCTGGATCAGAATAGTTAGGACAACGTTAACAATCACAGGACTTATCAAACAACCATGAAAAAAATCGTATTCGCTTTGGCATTGTCACTCGTCACGTTGGTAGGCGTCGCACAAAACGCACTTCCAAAATCAAAAGCCCCGGAAGGTGCTCGCTCTTACATCATTTCACCGGCCAATGGTGAAGTCGTCGGAACCACTGTAAAAGTGCAGTTTGGCTTGTCCGGTATGGGTATAGCCCCTGCTGGCGTTAAGCTGGAAAACACAGGTCATCATCACCTTCTTCTGGATCTTGATGAAGCACCTGATTTCAATATCCCGTTACCGGCCAGTAACAAGGTGATCCATTTCGGCAAAGGGCAGACAGAAACGATACTCAAGCTCAAGCCCGGCAAACACACTTTACAGCTGATCCTGGGCGATTATCTTCACATTCCACATGACAAACCCGTGATCTCCGAAAAAATCACCATTCATGTGAAGGAGTAGCACAGAAAATCATTTTTTAGAAGCAAGGACGCCTTCACATGGCGTCCTTTTTCTTTTATGTTCATCACCTCATGAGCATCACATTAAACGAAATAATGAATCATCAAGGGGAGAAACTGGATTACACCCTTCATGAAGCGGAAAAAGAAACGAACAAGCTGCTTGTGATTGGGCATGGAGTCACAGGAAACAAGGATCGGCCGTTGATTGTCGCATTAGCCAACGCTGTGGCAGAAAAAGGAATACATGCGCTCAGGTTTTCCTTTTCGGGCAACGGGGCTTCCGAGGGTAAGTTCACAGATTGCTGCATTTCAAAAGAAATTGAAGATCTTGGATGTATTTTGGATGCCTTGGATGGATTTGAAATCACCTATGCAGGGCACAGCATGGGAGGTGCAGTAGGGGTATTAAAAACGGCCAATGATCCACGTATCAAAAGGCTCATTTCTCTGGCTGGCATGGTGCATACACAAGCGTTTGCCGAAAGAGAATTCGGTAATGAAAACCCTGACGAGGGAGTTATGTGGGAAAATCAAGACTGCCCCTTGTCATCCATTTATATGAACGATATGGCTGAAATCAATACGGTAACCCCCCAGGCCTCCCAAGTGCAGGTTCCATGGTTATTGATTCATGGTGTTGAGGATGATGTCGTGCCTTTGAAAGATTCCCAGGATGTCCTGACTCATGCAAGCAACCCTGTGGAACTGTTCAAAATCGAAGGTGCTGACCATGTCTTTGATGGATCGGCAACTAAGATCATGTGCCAGAAGGCCGCAGATTGGCTAAATTCTTGAGGGACGAAGATCAGGGGGTGACGTTCCATAAGGAATTTCCCGCCTGAATAGCGGATGACTCCCGTAACCACGGAACAAGGCTTCCTGGAATGTGAACAAACGGTTGAATGCTGGAGTAGCTCTTTTTGGGAGACATTTCCAAGGTAAAGTCTGCAATCCCAAGTCCATGGTTCAACTTGGGATTGCTCTCATCAGAGGAAAGCCCCATGAGCCCCATCCGCAAGTCTGCACTGCCATACGATTTGACCGGGCCGTCGGCTTCAAAATGTTCCCCGTAATGCCAGCCAAAAACAAACAGTGCCATGATCGCAGCGGTGTAGGCAGCCGTAAGCATCGGATTGAAATTCAAGGACTGCAACCATCGACGATGCCAGGGGTCACGCGCACGCAACTGTTCTACCTCTAATCTGGAAATTATCTTGGAAGCCAGCAGATCATGATGGCCCGGAGGGGGCGTCTCAAATTTTTTTAAGGCGATCAGCTTTTTAACTTTTTGGTGTGGGGCAGACTGTTCGTTCATGGTGAAAATTCTAGCTGAGATATTCGGACAGGAGCGCCTGCAGTTGTTGTCGGGCGTAGAAGAGGCGAGATCTGACAGTGCCTGTGTTGCAATCCATGATCTTACCGATTTCTTCATGAGACATCCCCTGAACATCATGCAGTGCCACTGTTAACCGGTGCGTTTGGGACAGTTTCTGCATCGCTTCGTTCATTTTCTCCTGCAACTCATTCAGCCGCAAATCGCGCCTGGGTGTATTGTCCGAGATGAACATCAGCAGATCTGCATGCTTTTCAACCTGCATATCCATGTCATTCAAACTCATGTGATACGACTTGCGTTTGCGCTGCTTGAGGAAATTGATTGTGCGGTTGACCGCGATACGGTAGATCCATGTGTAAAAAGAAGATTCCCCCTTGAACCGCTTGAGAGCCTTGTAGGCTTTGATGAAACTTTCCTGAGTCAGGTCATCCGCGTCCTCGTGGCTGGAGGTCATGTGATAAACGGTCGCGTAGACCCTCTGTTGGTATCGCTGGATCAATTCATCAAAAGCGGCCAACATTCCATCCTGAGAAGCCTTGACCAAATCAACGTCCTCATACTCTGCCCAAATCTGCTTCCTATTGACGGTCGTTTCCTTGGGTATCGTCGCCTGCATGGGGCTATGGCTGTGCAAGGTTTTCAGTTTTTAACCTCAGTTTCTAGTAGGTCAACAAGGATATTTGCTGGGAAAGATAAGAAATTACCTTCTTCAAGGCGATGCCGTGTCCATCTTGCTCCAAATCAATCAGTGCTGTGTTTGACTTATCGACATAACCTTGCATCACATCAACACACCCCTCAAGGGACTGCGCCTGCTTCAACAAATCCTTCAACCAGTTCATTTGACCACCATTCCACTGAAAAAGTTTGGAAATAATTTCGTTTTTTTCAGATTCAGGTATTTGTTCCAGCATGATGAGCGCCGGAAGTGTCATCTTCCCGGTGGCAAGATCTGTGCCAAGAGACTTGCCCACTTGGGCTTCATCGCCAAAAATATCGAGACAGTCGTCGTAAATCTGATAAGCGATACCCATGGAAACACCGAATTGTTTCAATTGCAGCTGAGAACGACGATTCAAACCACCAATCATCCCTCCCAATTCACAGCTTAATGCGAATAATTCTGCGGTTTTGAGCTCGAGGGTCTTGAGGTAATCCTCGCGGTTGTGAAGGGACTTTTTGTAACGAAGGGTTTGCAGGATTTCACCAGAACACACATTACGTGTCGATCTTGAAACAAGAGCGCATACTTCGGTTGTTGGGAATTCGGAAGCAAGTTCAAGAGCGCGAGCGAAGAGGCAATCTCCCAGCAAGACGGAAATCTCATTGCCGGAATGAGCGCACAAAGTGGGCCGGTTTCGGCGCATGTCAGCACCATCCATGATGTCGTCATGCACTAATGTGGCAAGATGAACCATTTCGATGATAACCGCGGCTTTGACGAGATCGTCTGAAAAGCCTGACCCGGCATCACCAGCACATCCTACCAGAGCCGGGCGAAGTTGTTTACCTTGATTTGTTAACGCATATTCGGCGAAGGAAGCAATTTCTGGCTCAAATGCCGCTACCTGAAGTCGAAGCTGGTGACTGACGGCACTCAAAAAAGGTTCCAGAGGTCTGAGGAGAGAGTGCCACCCAACTCCTGAGGCCCTTGATTCAACCACATCTTTTTCAGTGGCAACTGGATTGACTCCTGACACAATCATTGATAATTCACTCTAAGCCCTGCCGGATACCAAGTCAAACGGTTAAGATCAGTTGGCATCACTTGCGCTTCATTACAGCAACGACAACCCGGAAAATGGAGTTCAGTCCGCCAGATTTACCAGGAAGGATCGCTCATGGAGCTGAAAATCGACAGCTTGGATAGCGTGGGGCGCGAAAGTGTCGCAACCGCTTGAGATCAACATCACTGGTCACGATAACTCGAATGACATTGAGAACATGATTGCTTCAATTGCCCAAATGAGCTGGTTATGGCATTAGAGTTCCCGACCTTGAGAGCATTTTCCAAATCACGTGAGATCTTCTCAGCATGATGCAATTGTTCACGCATCCTGAGGGCATGTCCTTCCTGAGGGTTGCGCGCAAGTTCATGAAACCATTCCCGCATCAGCAAAGCCATTTGGGCCGGGTTTTGATCAGGATCATGTTGCGGCGTCTGCCACCCAATAGCTTCTGATTGCTTCAAACCATCTAGAATACGATCCATTTTTGCCATGGTCGAAACAAGGTCATTCAAGGGGTATGTTTCGAATAATACAGGAAGTTGCACATCATCCGAGGGTGATTCGAATGCTGATATGCTTTCCCATAGACCTGCATAATCCTTACTGGTCCCTGACTTGTTCATGAGTGACAGAGCCCGGTTGACAGTCACAGCACCATCCTCAAGGCAGATCAAAGCTGCGGCAGTCGGGCCTCGATGCCGTCCATGATGACAATGGACATAAATCGGACGTTTTGCCTCACGCGCTACTCTTACCAACGAACGAGATTGATCTTCACCGACACCATCGTATCCGATCGGAATGTGGACGTAGTTCATGCCGAATCTGCGAGCAAGCTGAAGATTGGGCTTTGCTCCATCAACACTCACGATGGTCGCAACACCTCGTTGCTTCAATGCAACAAAATCCGAAAGAGCATCCGGCTCGGCGCCTGCGTATATTTCATTGCCAAAGGATCTGAAATTCTGGGGCAGCTGCGTTTCTGCCTGAGGTCGATCCAATTTGGTTTCTTCATTGCCATGAGCTGAGACACATCCAGCCCCACCTGCAAACAGCAGGCTCAGGCAAATGACTGCGCTGCACCGAGCCAATTTCGCATCACGACATATGGAGAGAAGTGACACGAGAAAATAGGCTACTTGAGAAGCTACCGAGACTTTAAAAACGCATGCATTTGCTGAACGACGAACTATTTGCCAGCCAAAACACAACGCGGAGATGGCCAAAAACTTCAAGGAGAAGATAATCTCCCGAAAATCATTTGGTATTCTCTGATTCAAAACTCCAAATATCGTTTTTGTCAGATTCAAATCATCAAATGCTGTCATTTTCATGGCAAACAACCTTTAAGTGCTCAGTTTTCTGGATTTTTTGAAACAAAACCACATCCACGCAGTAAAATCATAGACCGGCAACATGCAAGGTTTCAAGATCGCCCTGCCCCATGACAAGAAGAGCTTCGTGAAGGAGCTTGGCTTGCATGGATGAGGGCAAGGTCATTTTCTTTTGCCCGGAACAACGCCACCCCTCTGCGTCTCCCTGCTGTCAAAATGCGGGAGCCTGCGCCCGGAGAGCAGAAGCATTGGGAAAGTTGTTTTCGTTTACAATCCTTTGATGAGGATGAAAACCAGAATTGGATCTGGAATCATTCTACCACGGGTTCAAACCTCCTGAATCGAACCTCTCGACATTCGGAATTGGATAAGAATTCATTCTCGACCTTTGGATACAGATATAGTTTAAAGAGACACTTACATCATGAATTCAGAACCCAATCCTATTGAAGGGAACCGTTCCGTTTGGCAGAGCCTGCAATCACGTCGCGCCTTGCTGAAACGTGCTGCATGTGGTTTTGGTTCATTGGCTCTTGCCGGGATAAACAACCGATCAACGGCAGGAAACTCGTCACCTCAAAATCCTCTTGCAGCCTTGCCATCTTACATTCCGGCACGTGCCAAACGGATCATCTTTCTATTCATGCAAGGAGGTCCAAGTCATGTGGATTCCTTCGACTTTAAACCTCATCTGGAGGCAAGTCACATGAAGGAGGTAGACATCATGGGCTATCGGTTTAATAATTTCCGTAAAGCAACCAAACAGGTGATGATGAAACCCCTCTGGGAGTTTCAAAACTATGGCCAAACTGGCAAACAAGTCTCAGGATTGTTTCCGGAAACGGCAAAGCATGTGGATGACCTTTGTTTCATTCACAGTATGCATACCGAAGGGGTCGCACATGGGCCTTCGACACTTTTTCTTCATACAGGTTCTGTGAATACCGTTCGGCCTTCGGTAGGAAGCTGGATCAGCTACGGTTTGGGAACTGAAAATGCCAATATGCCTTCCTTCGTGACAATCTGCCCAACAGCACGCATGGGAGGCCCCCAAAATTATGGCAATGCTTTTCTTCCAGCCATTCACCAGGGCACACCTATCGGAAAAGCGGAGCAAGCAGTCCAGGAAGCAGTCATCAAGGATATCATCAATCCAAGATTGAGCCAGTCCGAGCAATTGCAGCGATTCCGACTCCTCCAAAAACTAAACGAGACGCAGCTTAGTCAAAGTCCATCAAGCGATGCAATGAATGCAAACCTCAATGCCTTTGAACTAGCTTACCGCATGCAGATGACCGCACCGGAATTGATGGACTTGAATACTGAATCTGATGCGACACAAAAAATTTACGGTATTGGAGAAAAAGAAACCGATCAATACGGGCGCCAATGTTTGCTGGCCCGAAAGATGGCAGAATCGGGAGTTCGCTATATTCAGGTCAATTACAGCGATAATGACGGAGGGAATCCAAAGTGGGATCAGCACTCCAACCTGCCTCGCCATGAACAACACGCACTTGCTGTGGATAAGCCGATTTCGGGTTTGCTGACTGATCTGAAATCACGAGGTTTGCTTGAAGACACATTGGTCTGGTGGGGCGGAGAATTTGGCCGCACTCCTTTTTCTCAAAACAACAACGGACGCGATCACAATCCATTCGGTTTTACTGTCTGGATGGCTGGGGGGGGAGTCAAACCGGGTTTCAGTTATGGTGCGACGGACGAATATGGGTATCAGGCTGTGGAAAACAAAGTACACATGCACGACCTTCATGCAACTGTTCTTCACTTGATGGGGCTTGATCATGAACAGTTGACCTTCAGACACGCAGGACGCGATTACCGACTTACTGATGTCTATGGTAACGTCGTCAGGGACATCATCGCGTGACCCAGCTTTTGCAAAGGTGATAACACCCGTATGTTGCATGTCAGATTCATCCCCTGAAAATAAAGAAAAAGCACCTACGCCTGATACTGAGCTTGATGGTGAATATTGGCGCTATTGTGCAAGGTGCGGTAATGAGCTGCACAATCACAAATGCAAGCTTGTCTGCAACAAATGTGGCTATTTTATGAGTTGCTCCGATTTCGACTGACATGATTAAGCTACTCGTCATCTTTAGAAAATGGATTTTGTCCTCGTTCGTATTCTGTGTTCTTTCAGGAATGATTCCAGCCTTGAGCGAAGGTTCGGAGTTTTCGGGATCATCCCTTCCACAGCGTGATCGACATGTGGAAGCCAGATTATTAAGTGACCGGTCACATATAAATGCTGGCGAAAGCTGGTGGGTGGCTTTGGAATTAAAGCACGACCCCACCTGGCACACTTATTGGCAAAACGGTGGTGACGCTGGTATGCCAACAGTCATTGAATGGACATTACCGAGAGGGATAACGGCCGGCCCTATCCAATGGGAAACACCTCAGATTGTTAAGATGGGAAGACTTGATGTCTACGGATATGAGGGCACATGCCTTTTGCTTGTTCAACTTGAGTCATCCGCAGATGCGGTATTCAATGAACCTCTGGAAATCAAAGCCTTTGTCAACTGGATGATGTGCGCTCGAACTTGCGTGCCGGGAAGAGGCGTGAATTTAGATCTCAGATTGGGTATTGATGACACGGCATTGAGCAAGCGCAAGACAGAGTGGTTCAAGCATATAAAAAACGCAGCCTCCAAATTTCCCCCAAAGGCACAAACGGACGCGTTCAAAGCCAATCTGGATATCTCCTCGAACAGATTCGATCTTCAGTGGGAAAATTTTCCTCAATCCGGAGAGCTGGAGGATGTTTACTTTTTTGATATCACCGAACAGATCACATCTGACAAACCCCAAACACTGGAACAAACCGAGCAGGGTTGGAAATTATCACTTTCTCGGGCCGCTTATGCCTCAGCCAAACCCAAACGCATGCATGGTTGGCTGCGATGGAAAATGGCAGGGGAAGATTTCCATTGGGCGAGATTGGATCTCCCTATCAACTGAACGAACTCGGACTGCGAGTGGGAACAATCTGGCTAGGATCGCATACCCCTCACTTGCTGAAGAATGAACTCAGGCTCAGGAAATTGCCCGGTGGCTTTTTTGCTGTAAATCAAGTTTCCGTCCACAATGACTTCAAACAAACCTCCGCCTTCAGGGATCAATGTCAGGGAAGCGATATCCTGTTTGAATTTCAGAAGCTTTTCCGCCAGACCGACGGCTTTGGGTTCGTAGTTTCAAACACTACAGTATTGAATTGTAATTTTTAGAGGCACCTCAAAAATATAGATAACACCGTATCCTGCGTCAAGCGGCAGAGATAAAACGGCCTTCCCGCCCTTAACTTCCGGCTCGCAGCCTGTGCAGCAGACCGGAATATCTAGATGCATTTTTTGAGTTATTCACTGCCATTCCCAGCGCTTTTTTCTGACCGATAATCACAACGAGTTTTCTCCCCCGAGTCACCCCTGTATAGACCAGGTTACGCTGCAGGAGCATGTATTGCTGGGTGGCCACAGGCATGACGACTACCGGAAATTCTGATCCCTGAGATTTGTGAATCGTTATTGCGTAGGCCAGAGACAGTTCGTCCAGTTCGCCGAAATCATAAATCACTTTTCGCTGTTCAAACTGAACCTTGATTTCTTTTTCAATGGGATCGATGGAACTGATCTGTCCGATGTCACCGTTGAACACTTCCTTGTCATAATTATTTTCCGTTTGAATAACCTTGTCCCTCGCACGAAATTGCCATCCAAATTTCTCGGCAACCACATCACCGTGTCTCACCGGATTCAAGGCATTCTGCAAGGTCAGATTCATCTCGCGCACGCCAAGGCTTCCCCGATTCATCGGGCACAGGACTTGGATATCCAGAATGGGGTGCACCTGAAATTTGGAAGGAATCCGATCGCGAACCATTTGCAAAAGCGTTGCTGCCGTGCGTTCCGGTTCCTCTCGATCAATAAAATAAAAATCACTGAGTGGGGCATCCTCTTCCATCATTGGCATCTGCCCCTGATTGATTCGATGTGCATTCGTGATGATCCTGCTACCCGCTGCCTGCCGAAATATTTCCTGCAACCGCACAACAGAGAGGCATCCGGATTGAATGAAATCTTTCAAAACGGAACCGGGACCCACGGACGGCAATTGATCCACATCCCCCACCAGCAATAAATGTCCATCTTCAGGTAGCGCTTTCAGAAGGTGATGCATCAAAGGAATATCGACCATGGAACACTCATCAACCACCAGCAACTTTTCTTCGAGAGGAGATTCTTCATCATGCTTGAACTGACCGTTGCGGGGGTTCACCTCCAGCAAACGATGTATGGTTCTGGCTTCGTGACCGGTAGATTCGGATAAACGTTTCGCAGCTCGACCCGTTGGCGCACAAAGGGCAAATGTCACACGTTTGGCATGAAGTACTTTGAGGATCGATTGGATGATGGTTGTCTTACCCACGCCAGGCCCACCGGTAATAATCACAACACGATTCTCAAGAGCACAACGGATGGCCTCTGTTTGCGACGCAGCAAGTTGCAGCTTGTTGCTTTCCTGAACCCAATGGATGGCCTTGTTGAAATCAATGTCCGGATAGGAGGAAGGCTGCCCCGATAAATCAAGGATTCTGCGGGCAATGTATTCCTCCGCCTTTTTCAAGGCTGGCAGAAAGATTAATTCATGTTCTCCAACCGCATCACGAACGACGTCACCTGCATGAAGTGCCTGAGCAAGACCATTCCTTGGTATCGATTCATCAACCGTCAGGAGTTCCGCGGTTTGCCTGATCAAGAGATCTTCAGGCAAACCACAATGCCCATTGCCCGAGGCCTCTGTCAGCATATGGTTCAAGCCCGCCTGCGCCCGATGAAGAGAATCCTCAGGAATCCCAAGCTTTTGAGCAATGTGATCGGCACTCATGAATCCAATCCCCCGAATATCACGCGCGAGAATGTAAGGGTTGTTCTGAACCTTTTCTATCGCCTCTTCGCCGTATGTCTTGTAGATACGAACTGCGCGACTGGTACTGACCCCATTGGAATGGAGGAAAACCATAATTTTGCGAACGACCTTTTGCTCCTGCCAGGCGTCCTTGATCTTGCGTCTTCTGCCCGGACCAATTCCGTCAATGGATTCCAATTTGGCAGAGGCGGTTTCAATGATATCAAAAATCTTCTCTCCATACCTGGCCACCATTTTTTTGGCATAAACCGGCCCTATCCCTTTGATCATTCCGCTTGCCAGATATTTCTCAATCCCTTCAATGTTCGTGGGAGGAGTACAAACGAGTCTCTCTGCCTTGAACTGCAGCCCATGTTCTCGATCACGCGCCCAAACACCTTCCGCTTTGACCCATTCACCCGCATTGGCCGAAATCGATTGACCAACCACCGTCAATAAATCACGCCGTCCCTTGATTTTTACACGCAAGACAACAAATCCAGATTCCTCATTGAAATACGTTACACGCTCAATCAGTCCGGATATGCTTTCTTTGTTTCTGGCGGGATAAGCTTGGTTCATTGGACCCTATGATCAGGTGAGAACATGATGTGGATCAAGCAGGAATCCTCTTTCAACCCGCTATCGCCATTTCCAAAGGCTTGCATGAATAAACTTGCCCAATGAAATGATACCCCGTATTTCAAGATGTAAACTCGAGCCAGAGTAACAAACTAATCAGGAACCCAAGTAAGATGAGTAAAGAAAACGCGACTGAAAAAAACGAGAAAAGCCAACGTTTAACAAGTCTGGATGCCTTGCGTGGGTTCGACATGTTTTGGATCGTGGGTGCGGAAGAGGTCATACACGCATTGGGCAAATCCCACGATTCAGGGTGGACAAAATTGCTAGCTGATCAACTCACTCACAAATCCTGGGAGGGACTCGCATTTTATGACTGTATTTTCCCATTATTTGTCTTTCTGGCAGGTGTCTCCATGGTCTTCAGCCTGACACGCACGATTGAGGAAAGAGGGAAGGCCTACACCCTTCGCAAGGTGTTTATCCGCTCACTCATCCTCTATACAATTGGCATTTTTTATTACGGAGGATTTACAGATGGAGTAGAAAACATACGACTGCTGGGGGTATTGCAGCGAATCGCACTGTGCTACTTATTTGCAGCGATTATCTTTTGCATGACTGGCCTCAAGGGCAGAGTGACAGCTTTGGTGGTTTTGCTGGTAGGTTACTGGGCCATGATGACTTTCATTCCTGTACCGGGCGTAGGAGCTGGGAATTTTGAGGAGAGTAAAAACCTGGCTGATCATGTGGACAAAATGTATCTGCCTTTATTCAAGTGGAACGGGGATCATGATCCAGAAGGACTTTTGAGCACGCTACCAGCCATTGGATCCTGCCTGCTGGGGGTATTCGCCGGGATGATCCTTCACCGCAAGGAAGGTTCTGCATTTCAGAAAACAGGCTTCTTGATGGGACTTGGTCTCATTTGTCTTGTTCTGGGCTACGCTTGGAGCTTCCAGTTCCCGATTATCAAAAACATTTGGACTTCCTCTTTTGTTTTGGTCGCCGGCGGCTTCAGTTTCCTCGCGCTGGGAACCTTCTATTTCGTGATCGATGGAGTGGGATTTCACCACTGGTGCTGGCCTTTTGTCTGGATTGGGATGAATCCCATCACCATCTATCTTGCCCACAACATCGTTGATATCAATGGGCTGGCGAACAGATTCGTAGGGGGACCAATCAAGGCATCGCTCGGTGGTTATGCGGAAGCACTTGTGTTAGCCACGGTGACTGCGATGAGTTTCCTTCTCGTATGGTTCCTGCATCGTAAACGGATTTATCTGAGGGTTTGATTTGCCTTTCAATAAGTCTTGTGAATTCACTTGGCAGTTTGAACAAGCATAACCATATTGAGGCGTAGGCTATGTTCAAGTGGATAAAACGAATCGTGATTTTACTGATCCTTCTGGCAATCGTTGCTTTTTTTGCCATCGACAAGAGTATGAACTCACTCGTCAAGTCGGGTATTGAAAAAGGGGGCACCACTCTGACAGGAGTACCCGTCACCTTGCAGAATGCCTCTGTGGCGATGCTTTCGGGAGGAGGCTCTCTGTCTGGCCTGCAAATCGCCAATCCTGAAGGGTTCAAATCAGAATCTGCAATCACGGTTAAAAATGCGACTCTCGCGTTGGAGCCTGGCAGCTTAATGGCCAAGAAAATTGTCATTCGCAAACTTAAATTGGAACAACCCGGCATCACCTACGAAAGGACGCTTTCCAGCAGCAATCTTGACAAAATCATGGAGGCCATTCAAAAGAACATTCCGGAGACTCCGGAGGATTCTGATGAGGCGAGATTCCAGATAGACGATTTCCAGATTCTGCAGGCCAAAGTAAAACTGGGACTTACCGCTCTAGGCGGGAAAGGCGTCGAATTTACACTACCTGATATTGTGCTGAAGAACCTTGGCAAAGAAGGGGCCGGTTTGACAGGCGCTGAATTAGCCAAGGAAATCATGAAAACAGTTTTAGCCAGTGTCCTTGAAAAAGGAGCAGGCCAGGGTATTGCAGGTTTTTCAGAAACTTTAAAAGGAGCCTTGAGCACTGGAAACAGCCAGGCTGCAGACACCGTCGAAAAAGCAAAGAGCCTTTTCAACAATGTCAAATCGCTCTTACCCTCGACAAGTCCAGGGGCCACTTCTGAATAACAGGTTTATCAAAAAATTTTCCAATCATTTATGTCAAAGAACGCCATCATCACTGGAGCCGGTACTGGAGTGGGACGCCACATAGCGATCCAGTTATCCGAGGCAGGCTGGAACCTGACCTTGACCGGGCGAACTGAAAAAACATTGAAGGAGACTATAGGCCTGGCAGGGGCAAACAATACCAGCTGCCAAACTATTATCGGCAGTGTCGCGGATGAATCATTCGTCAGCGAACTGGTCCGGAAGGCAGAGGATAAGTTTGGCTTGACGGAGGTATTGGTTAATTCAGCGGGAACGAATACTCCTGAACGCACCCTGGACGTGCTGTCCGTAAAGGATTACCATGACCTCATCAACACCAACCTGCACGGATCCTACTATGCCATTCAGGCAGTTCTCCCTTCAATGCGCAAAGCCAAGTCAGGCACCATCGTAAATATTGTTTCGGATGCCGCACTTTGGGGAATGCCTCTGGCAGGTGCGGCCTATACCGTCTCCAAATTTGGTTTGCGTGGACTGACGCAAGCGATCAATGCCGAGGAGAACAAAAATGGTATTCGTGCCTGCGGAGTCCTTCCCGGTGAAATTGATACGCCGATTCTGAAATTGCGCCCCAGCGAACCTACAGCTGAGCACAAGGCAAGCATGCTGCGTCCCGAAGATGTCGCAGCATGCGCCAAGCTTGCCATCGACCTACCGCCTCGCGCAGTCGTTCAGGAGTTACTAGTACGCCCTTGCCGGTAAGCTTGCCGCAGGTTTTTTGCAACAACATGAAAGCCATCAAGGTTCAACAGATTGCATCCGTTCTTGCTTGTTTGGGTGTCTTGCTGGGAGCATTCGGTGCTCACGCATTGAATGAAACATTGACCGCATCCGGCCGGGTGGATACTTGGGAGACGGCGGTCTTCTACCATCTGATTCATGCAATCGGATTACTGGTGCTATCTCGTATGAAGCCCCCCCCAAAATGGACCATATATCTGTTTCTGACTGGCATCGTTATTTTCTCCGGAAGCCTGTACGCACTTTGCCTCACAGGCATCACCAAACTGGGCGCTATCACACCCGTCGGAGGGCTGGCACTCATGAGTGGGTGGCTCACTTTATGTTGGCCCCAAAAAAACGGGGAAAAACACTTGCATGGTCCATAAACAATGTCTAATGTTCCGCCTCCTTTCAAGCGAAGGGAAACCTCTTGCTGATTGAAGCAGATTTGAGGGAGAGGGCTGGTAGCTCAGTTGGTAGAGCAGCGGCCTTTTAAGCCGTTTGTCCAGGGTTCGAGCCCCTGCCAGCCTACCACTCCCTCACACATAACATCTCAGTTGATTGCTGTAATCCAGCTCTACAATAGCCTCAAAGGCTCTGGGACTTCACAGACTTGAGCTGCCTCGCGCGGTAATATGGAAATGTTGTCTGTCTTCTGAATCAAACCAGGGGATAGCAAAAAAACAAACTTTGCTGGGACATCAAAGTTTCCCAGAGCCGGTGAATGGCAGTATCTCTCCCCAGTCTTGCACCGAAAGATCATATGGGGATGTTGCCCACAAATCCGTTACCAACCAAATTTCTGTGCGGAAAAGACGGTGTCAGCAAAGGCCGGTCACATATCTTCCGATATTTTTCAGCGACCAATAGCAGTATGGTTGGCGCATGATGATCCTTAAAAAAGATAAGTCGTGACTCGCATGCTCAAGCATACGAGTGTCAATTTGGAAATTGGGCCTTGAACCGGTATTGGTGCAGTCTGGTCAAGTTTTCCCCAATCAGCAGTGGTTTCGCGATTACACGGTTTCTGGTAAAAAACGTGTTTTTGGAATTATGAACCTTGAGGGCCGAAGAAAACTTGCGTACCCACCAGCATTGCAAACTTACCAGTTTCAAAAAGTTATGTTAAAGTAATGCTTCAAAAACAAAATACAGCCTGCAAATAACGGAACAAAACTTGATAATGCCTGACTCCATGGAAGAAATTTTTGATGTCGTAAACAATCGGGATGAAGTGATTGACCGCAAACCCCGCAGTGTCGTTCACCAGCAGGACTTACTTCACCGAGCCATCCATGTTTTGGTCTTTCATTCAGATGGATCGCTCTTCCTGCAAAAAAGATCCATGCTGAAAGATTGTTTCCCGGGCACTTGGGATTCATCCGCTTCCGGCCATCTGGATTCGGGTGAGTCTTACGATGTCTGCGCGATGAGAGAAACCGAGGAAGAACTGGGATGGCGACCTGATCGCCCTCTTGAAAAACTTTTCAAAATAGATGCTTCAAACGATACGGGATGGGAGTTTGTCTGGATTTACAGAGTCACGTATGACGGTCCATTCAAACTGCACCCCGAAGAAATAGAATGTGGTGAGTGGTTTTCAAGGGATCATGTGAATCAATGGCTCGCATCCAATCCGGAGGAATTCGCCAGCGCTTTTCGCGTGTTATGGAAGCGCTATCTCGAATGGGAGCTCCAACTTTCAGCACCTTCTGAATCATGAACCCGGTCATCGGCATTGATTTGGGAGGCACACGCATTAAATGCGTGGTCTTTTCCGATAAAGGCGAGTTGCTGTCCAAGCAAACCCAAGACTTTGATTCGAACCAAGCTCTCGATTGGTGCCGGTGTATTGAGTCCATCACGCAAAAGATTTTGAGTGAATTCGAAATTAAGGATGTGCGGATTGGTTTATCGGCTCCAGGGCTTGTGGCGAAAAATCAACGTTCCATCAGCCACATGCCTGGACGCTTGCAAGGGCTGGAAGGCTTGGACTGGACGGAACTATTGAACAGCCAGTATCCAGTCAAAGTCATCAATGACGCGCAGGCCGCTCTCATGGGAGAAGTCTGGCAGGGAGTGGCAAAAGGGATGACGAATGTCATCATGATCACGCTCGGCACAGGCGTCGGCGGGGCTGCCATGGTAGATGGTCATCTTTTGAAAGGTCACCTCGGACGCGCCGGTCACCTTGGCCACATCAGCCTCAAGATAGACGGCCCGCCCGATATCTGCCGCACTCCTGGCAGCCTTGAATGGGCCATGGGTAATTATTCCATCAAGGAACGGAGTCAGGGGCGATTTGAATCCACTCACCATCTGATTGAAGCCACCCGGCAGGGAGATGATTTTGCGAAGAACATCTGGCATCAATCCATCCAATATCTCGCCACTGGGTTGACGTCTCTCATCAACGTGCTGGACCCGGAATCCATCCTGATCGGGGGTGGCATTGCTGAATCAGATAAAGCCTTGTTCCAGCCTCTGCAGGAGGCACTTAATGAGGTAGAGTGGATTGTGCATAACACACCGGTAAAAATCCTGAAAGCAACCCTGGGGGAATATGCGGGTGCGTATGGCGCAGCCTGTCTTGCCATGAAAGATTGATCCACCAGCATCGGGGGGGCTTTCCGTGTTCACACCTCCGTTGATAACGACACTGTCAAAGATTACCCAATGCCGCCAGTGCTTCAGGATGCTCAGGATACCGCTTCAAGACCTCATTCAATTCAGCACGGGCCTTTTCTTTTTGACTCGATTGCGTCAAATAGTGGGCCAAGGTGATCCTGATCAATGAAGCATGTGGCATGAGATCTCTTGCCTTGCTTGCAAATACAGCCGCGCGCTCAGCATCTTTCAGGCGGGCGGCCAAGCGGGCGGCCAGAAAAGGTAGATTCCAATCATTCGGATGGGATTGCATGGCATCTTGAATCCATTTGACGGCACCCTGGAAATGCACGACTCCGAACTCAGCGTAACGCTTTTGAAAATCCTTTTCCATGGCTTCAATCCTTTGAGAATGATCCACCTGATTCAGAAACGGCGGGCCTTTCTGAAGCTGGATCATGGACCGGATCATCATGGCTTCCAAAACCGGATTGTAACCGAGCTGCCTGGCGCTATCTAACAATGCTGGCAGATCAGTTGCTTCCTCACTGGGTTCCTTACGTGGAAGATCCAGCATTTGCTGAATAAAAGGAAAGAGATAGGAAGCCATGCTGTAGTCGCCGTTGAAACGAAAATGCACATGTTCATAGAAAAAAGGACTGCCTGGAACTTCATTCATGCTCGAAGGATGGGTGCGAACAATATCATCCAAATCGACAAGATTGATCTTGTCTGCATCCAACCCTTCAACGACCTGCTTCAGAGCAGCGTTGATGCTTGAAGTCCCCCGGAAGGGGAGAGCATCGCAGTCCTTGGCCTGTTGATAATGAAAACGAGAGGCAACAGAATCATTTTGACGCTCAAGCACGCGCGCAAGACGAAAATGTAGTTCCGCAAATCGATTGTCGATTTCGGAGGCCCTCTGGAACAGCGATGCAGCCATAGCCCAGTCGCCCCTTGATTCAGCTTCAATGGCATCCTTCCAAAATTGATCAAACCGCTCGAGCTCTAAAGAGGCGAGGTCTTCCCTGTGCAATGATGCCAGGGGAGGACAATCTCGCTCATTGACGACCACAGTCCCAACCAGCAAGGGAATGCTGCGTGCTGTGACCGCTTCAAACGTTTCCTTTATATTCTTGGTATAACGATCCATTACCCCTTGCCTGCGCATGTCGTCGGGATGCAGACGATGCTTGTGAAAGAAAGTCATGTCCTGTTCAACTGCAGGATCAGAGCTCATTGAGGAAATCACGGATTGAATCAACTGCCCTGATTTGCTCGCTCGTAAAAACTGCTGCATCCTGATCCATTCAAGACGCGGGGTTCGGCGAGAATCTGGTCCTGGGGCTTGCCAACCAACCAATTCATTGTTGCCTCCATAATAAATGATCAGACTGGGGTCGTATGCAATGCACTCATGAGCAATGACTCGAACCATGTGAGAATTGATACCCCGCATCGCGAGGTTGATCACCTCAATGGACCGTTCTGGGTATCGATGTTGCAAGAACCGCTCCAGAAAACGACTGAAAGAAAAGGAAGGCTCAGGGGTCCCCAACGCAGCCGACTCACCAAGGACAAATATACGAATAGCATTCTGCTTTCTTTTTTGTTCGAAACGAAATGGATGCGGTTTCAGATGGCTTTGCGGAGATAGAAATTGCCAGACGAAGCGTTCATTCTCTATCACTGTTCCTGAGTTTGGATCCTCGAGAAAAAACGAAGTGGGGTAACCATAACCCATCAACCGCAGGACTCCCTCAAAAATCAAGGCAAGAAACATGCAGGCAAGGATGGCCGAGACACTGCCGAGAAGCATCCGACGCCAAGCCTTCATTTGACCGAACCGATTTCTTTTATTGCCGTGAGGAGAAAGAAAGTTGTCTGATGACACGCTCATCATCAGTGAAGGATGACAGGAGATATCCGCACGGCAAAGTCAATTCACGCAGCTAGATCAGGTGGTGTGCTCATGTCTGATATCCCGTGCTTCACATAGAAAGACAACTTCTTCGGCTATGTTGCTGGCATGATCACCAATTCTTTCGAAGCTTTTTGAAATGGTGATGTAATGTAAGCAGCGCGTGACGCAGCCAGAGTCGCTGATCATACATTGTGTCATGGCTTTGTATATGGATTTGTTCAGCCGGTCGACTTCCTTGTCCTTGAGAATAATCCGCCTGGCTTCATCGGGACGGCGATAAACAAAGGCATCCAGTGCTGCTTTGAGCATCTCAACCACTATTTCAGCGATGCGCTGAATATCGACTTCGGGCTTGAGTGGCTCTTCTTTCATTAACTCCAGACTTCGACGGGACAGGGTCGTTGCTTCGTCCCCCACCCTTTCAAGCTCGGTAGAGATTTTCATAGCCATGGCAACGAACCTAAGATCGTCTTCCCCCACTCCGAGAGTCAGGATTTTCATGGCTAGTTCATCGACGTCTTTTTCTAGTTGATCAATGACTGAATCCTGTTCCTTTGCCGAAAGGGCCGAGGCTTGATCCCTGCTAACCAAGGAATATACTGCTTTTTGGACACACTGCTCGGCATTGCTTGCCATTAGAAGAAGCATTTTCTTGAGGTGGTCGATCTGGTTTGCCTCTTTTGAGTTCAATCTGAAATTTAACTGATTAAAGTTTGCAGCAGCATCCTGCAAAAAATAAGTGTATCTGTCACGCAATCCGTACCGATTTTTTTCTGAGATACCATTTTGGCCACGCCCGAAGAGGCTGTCGATCCATTGATCAAAGAATGACTTGGGACGATTCGAAGCATGATCGTCAACAGATCCCATTTTTTGAAGGTTGGGTGGCATGGTTATTTTTCTGGATTTCGTCGATCTGAACCAGGAGATGAAAAAGAAGCTTGTGATCTTTTCAAACTGCTAGTCTTTAAGTTCGTTTTTTTGTTTGTGGAATTTATATATAAAACGTTACATGCTGAGTATCACTCAAAGACGACGCTTGCGTTACATTTGTGCTTCAATGAACGTTAGAGCGGACCCAAAAGCTAGAAATCGTAGGACAACGACATTCCGAAGGACCGTCCTCGTTTGTAGGAGGAGTAAATATATTCCTGCCCGCCAAATTCCTGTGTGACATCAACCGTAGGATCCAGAAGGTTTTTTGCAGAAAACTTGAGCTTCCAGTGATCTGACAGGGATTGGGATATCGTTAAATCCAATGTACCTACAGGCTGCTCAAACGCATTGGGACGAGCAGGCGAACTGCTGCCCACGACGGCCAATCTGGGACCAAAAATATTGTAGAACAGACTCACAATCGTTCCTGTTCGATCGTTATTGTAAGAAATATCAAAGTTCATGATGTAGGGAGACTGCCCCGCTAATTGACGTGTCTCATTGCGCCCAAACTCATACTCAAAAGGAGTCACATTAACTTCTGAAACCACATAGGTAAAATTTCCCCCCACAGTGAAGTCGCTTAAATTTTCAGAAATGGTTTCCAGACTTTTTCTGGCTTCAAGTTCCAGGCCGTAGACAATTGCTTCATCGCGGTTTTGGTACTGAACCTGACGATTGGCTGTGACAAATTGCTTCTCGATAGGAGAGGACAAAGTTTTATAAAAGAGACTGGCAGCCAGAACTTCGGCTGGTTTGGGGAACCACTCCCAGCGTAGATCGTAATTATGAATCGAGGTAATATCAAGATCGGGATTACCGATCAAAATGTCACCCCCGATGAAGTCAAAGACAGGAACCAGAGCAATTTCACGAAACGTAGGACGCGCCAATGTTTTTCCGAAAGCCATTCTCAAATTCATGTCATCTTTCAATTCATACACAGTACTGGCTGCTGGAAGAATGGCAGACTCGTTGATGGTGGCATTTCCTGTTCGTTCCCCGTAATTATCGACAGATAAATCAGTCGTCTCGTAGCGAGCACCAGTGATGATTTTCCAACGCTCGATCAAAGGGATGTCCACCATGCTATATAGCGCATGAATACTTTGATCACCGGTGTAATTGTTATAGGGCAACTCCTGAATATATTTATTGAATCGGTAGGTCCCACGCCCGGTCGCCTGATACGTCAGGTTATCATCACTCAGAAATGCATTCGGATCACCACCATTGACTAAGTCCTGCCATCGAGGGTTGGACGATGTGTTGTATGCGTAGCGCCTTTCCTCATAGGTTCGTTGCGTTCCAGAGTAGTAGGCTCCGAACTTCAGCTGACTTTCCAATCCAGACCAGACATTGAAAGGGATGGCATTATCAAGTTTCAAATTCTGGTTATCTTCCAACAATTCACGAAAGTAGCGAGTCGGCGCATCATATCCAGACAAGGCAACGTTGATGCGACCGTTGTCGGTTCGATCGAAAGAGAAGAAACGCAGGTCAGGCTCGTCCTGGCTGGTGGAAGAGACGGCAGCAATCCAGTCGGTTTTTAAATCCAGTAATTGCGGGAATTCATGAGTTCCCTTGAACTGCAGGGACCTTAATTCCCGAATGGTATAATGAAGCACACTTGTCTCAAAAGTACTGTCCTCGAAACCTTGCAAAAACCCCGATTGCAAACGCGCCTCATCTTCACTGTTGTGGTTAAAAAGGAAATTCAAACCGAGCTCATGATTCTCGGAAACTTTGTACGCCAGTGTCGCCAAACTACCCCAGTTGACTTCTTCGACTCCTCGCACGTCTGTTAGAAGCAAATCGGTTTCGATGGAGTCACCACTTAATTTATGCCTCCCTGTCGTACCGTTACCGTAAAAGGAATAATCACGATCATAACTAATTCCGAAAAGAAAACCTAAATCCCTTCCAAACAGTTTTTTCGTATCTCCGACGGAAGCATTGAAATTATGATCTAGGCCAGAAGTCTCACGCGTTGGACGCATGAGAGGACCGAACAAACTCGTCAAGCGAATCAACTCATCCGCTGCGGCTGTGCGCGACTCAGTGCTTCTCCCTCCGCCTGAGCGCGTGTCATTGATGATCTCCTGACTATTGACGTCACCCGCCTC